>Ga0307486_1000102_pt1 | contig 98845 bp, 96 predicted proteins | sample CBIW02metaG_FD_203663 | JGI IMG/M metagenome (GOLD analysis project Ga0307486, IMG submission 203663) | Sea-ice brine microbial communities from Beaufort Sea near Barrow, Alaska, United States - CBIW 0.2 | ecosystem: Environmental > Aquatic > Marine > Coastal | place: USA: Alaska | collected... | reverse complement strand
GAGAATCATTAAGAAAAGGAGCTTTAAAGAACGAGTAACATTAATTTTTTATATAATTGCAGTATCTTTCAAAGTGGCACTGTTTGACCGAAACAGGTGGCACCATCACTCCGAAATAGCCAAATATAATGGAAAACTCAAATCTATCTTTTTTGATTTGGTATAAAACCATTTGTCTTATGAGTGCCACCAAGAAAGGTTTTTCCAGCAAGGAGCTTCAACGTCAGCTGGGGTTGAAACGTTACGAACCCGTCTGGTCAATGGTACACAAGATCAGGGAGGCGATGGGCCAGAGAGACGAACGCTATACCCTTGAGGGCATGATCGAGGCCGATGAAGGCTATTTTTCTGTCGAAGCTTCAGCAGTAGAGCGCAATAAGCAGAAAGCCGGTCGAGGCAGTAAGACTAAATCTAATGTAATGGTGATGGCAGAGAGTACTATACTTGAGGATATAGCGACCAGGAAAATAAACCGGCAGTGCCGCTATTTTAAGGCAAAGGTGCTCGACCACCACAAGGCAGACAAGGCTGACCAGGCACTAAAAAAGGCCATTGATGGGGAAAAAGCTATTATATTTTCAGATAAAAGCACATCCTATCTTAATATAGAAGATTATGTGAGTATACATATGACCGAAAAATCAAGCCAGCAAACGACAAAGGAGACCCTAAGATGGGTTCATATTGCCATTGGAAATGCAAAAAAAGACTTACAGAAATTCCATAAAATAAAAAGAAAATATCTGCAATCATATCTCAATGAGTTCATTTACAAACTTAACAGAAGGTATTTTGGAAACAAAATATTCGACAGGTTAATAATAGCAAGCATTACAGCTACTGGACGTTAAACGGATATGCAAAAAATAAATTAAGAGATTCGGGGCTTGCATACTCCTTTTACACTTTTAAAACCACATTAATAGATCCAGCCGTCAATTCTTCATCTGTAAAGTTCTTAAAATCCTCGTGTAATGGCACAGACCTGAATTTCTTATACGTATCCGCACCGGGTTGATCATATTCCACTTGTAAGACCTCCAGCCCCGCAGCTTTAAAAATAGCTAAATATTGCGGAAGTCTTAGACGATTATGATAATCAAATTTGGTTTGTTTTTTTTGCCATTCGGCTTCACTGTATTGTAAAAAATCCTGCAGACTTAAATTTTTATCCACATAAGCGCGATGATCGCTGGGGGAAATGAGGTGCACGATTAGGCTTTCGGGGTTTAATTCTCTTTTAAACCTTTTATGCATCAAAGCAAGATCCTCAGGTTTTACATGCTCTAACACAAGCCGGGAAAACACCAATTCTGTTTCCGGTAAATCAGCATCTATTAGGTTAGTATTGGGATAATAAAAAATATTCTTAGGCAAGTGATAAGGCTTTGCTGTACCCGGAGTTACCCTGATCCCGTATTCCAAATCGAAGACTTCATTCAATCTACTGATGTTTTTCTTACTAAAATGCCGGTTTAGGTCGAAGGTGGAGACTGATTTTACCTTCCCCTGATAAAGCATAAAATAGGGCATTATTGGCGCCCAACCCGAACCGATCTCTAAAATTTTCATATCCTCAATGGATAGTTGATTTTGCCTTAGTAATCTCTTTAAAACTTCAAAACCAGGCTCGTTGGTCCTCACCCGCTGCAACATATTCTCCCCGTTGAATACGTCCTGAATTTTGTGGTAAAGATAAAAACCCTGTTTTTTAGGTAGCAGATCTAAGATTCGGAATAAGCTTTCTTTAAGTCTTAATTTTAGGGACATATTAAATTGATTGGTATAATCTAAATCCTTAGGTTAATATTAAACTATAGCTCACCCAAATATCTTCCGGGAAATTTATATTTTAATTTCGTCTTAATTTTCTCTTTCACCCACCATAAAAATTGTTTTTGGTTGGGTTCAGGGAACAGGACCTTCAATCCACCCTGCCATTCCTTTAGAGGATAAGGACTGTAAATTTTATTCTTTCTTAAACTTATACAATGAACCAACCGATTTTTAGGAAAAATTATTTCTAAAAATTTCAATTGTGACTTCCTGTCTCCTTCAATTGTTATAATACCACGATGCGTTACCAATTGCTTAATCTGTACAAGATCCGGATCTTTTCCGTCGATTATGATCAGGTCAAATTTTTTATTAGGCACTTCAGATAATTGAGAGAAAACCTTTAATTTTCTATAATTTTCACCCAGATTGGTCTTTAAGGCAGCCAGACAAAACTCATTTTCCTCGGTACCGGTGTATTTCAGGTTTTCATTAACTGAAAGAAGACTCCCGGCAATGGCTCCGATTCCAAGACCTACTTCTAGCACATTTTTAAGCTTAAAATGATCTATCAACTCCTTTAATTTCAGAATGGCATACTCACTTGCGATATGCTGATTGCCTTCTGCAATACAGAAATTTTTATAGGATTTTGATACAACTTGAATTTTGTTCATAATTGAATACTGAATTCGATTCGCTCAGGCTCCGACAATACCTGAAATACATAAGGGTGATTTCTGTAATAAGAAATCAAGTGTAATAAAACTTTATCATTTACTTCCTTCAAGGAATAATAAGGCGGCACCTTCTTTTTTGCTATTTTTTTAAGTTTATACTTTAAGGATTGCTGGAATTGATCTTGTTCAATACTGACTTTAATAATTTGATTTCTAAAATTAGGTAACTGCCCGTATAAAAAATCATCTACCTGTCGTTTTTCATTTAACAACTTTATATTTACCGGTACATCTTGAAATTGCCGAATCTCTTCTACCGTAGGCAAATCACCCCAGCCTATAGGATTTACCCTAGTAATACTATTTTTTTTTGCAAATCTTAAATGCTGATGATTAAGCTGAACGATGCCACTGAGTTGCAATTCCTTTGTTAGCTTTTTGGTTTCCAGACTTCTAAATGAAGGATGCCACTGATGCAATAACAATACATTGTCATCATAAAACTTCACCGGGTACCCAGCATTTTTTATTCGTATATGTATATCGGTATCCTCAGCTCCCCAAAAATGATAAAACTCGTCAAAACCTCGGAGTTCTTGTAATACTTTAACCGAAAACATACTCAATCCGGTAGCCCCTGAGGTACTCTTTCGGTAATTAGTAAATTCATTATATTTTTTTCCTTCAACTACTTCATCAGGGCTTAAAAATCCAACCTGAAAATAAACTGTTGTTTCAGGCTGCTGAAGTTTCAATGCATTTTTAATAAAATCGGGGTGAAAGATCATATCCACATCGGCTACAAAACAAAAATCAGAGGTAAGGTTTTTTATCACTGAATTCAATGCTCTGCTTTTATTCCAGGGTTGATATTGGGTATTACAATAATCATAGGTTACAAAATCATAGCTTTTGCATAAGTCTTTTGTTTTAGAAGCATAGGATTCCGCAGAGCCATAATCCACTAGATACACTTTAAACCTCTTAAAGCTCTGTTCTGCCAGGGAATCCAGAGATTTTTTGATCCGGCTTATATTTCGATTACGATATGGGTAAATTATAGATATCAAATATTAGGAGTTAAGTTCCTGTTCAATCAATTTATATTTTTCCAAGACCTGGTCCTGAATTCTTATCCTTTCCAGTTCAGGTTTAATATAAAAGTTATTATAAGTTACCCCTTGTTTAATTAGTTCAGGGTTATTTAAGGCTCTTAATATAACACCAGCAATCTCTTCACTCGATTCCGGGTTTTGTATCAAAAGTCCATTTTTCCCATCTCTGATAATTTCCGCAGTAGCCCCTCCAGGATTAGATTGTATGGGAAATGCCCCCATAATAATTGCCTCAAGGAGTGTATTCGGCATTCCATCAGAACTACTATTGCCAATATAGACAAAGGACTGCCCCATCAATTTCATCAGATTATGGTATGGTAATTTTCCATATATTTCCAGATTTTTAAATTCCCCTAAAGAAGCCTCTACAAACTTATATACCTCCGGGGCCGATCCAAATACTACGATCCGATAATCATTTAGATTATTCTCTAATTTTCGAATCGCGTCTAAAACCGAAATACATTTGCCATGAAGTCCCTGATACCCCTTAATTAAAATAATATTTCTGTTTTCCTGATCCATCATTAAGGGATCAAAACTTTCAAAATCAAAACCACCTCCTCCGGGATAGACTCCGAGAAACCGACCTTTAAAACCATGTTCTTTAGCGATGTTAAAATCTCTCTGGCAATCGGCAAACATATAATCCATATGAGGTAAGGTTTTTTTCATGCCCGCAAGATATTCCGCTTTCTTTTGGTAAAAAAACATATCGCTACCCCAAGATGAATAAATCCATTTTATTCTCGGATATTTTTTCATTACCGGTAAAGCAGGAACTCCTCCAAGATACATTACAAAGCTATGTACCACGTCAGGTCTAATTTTTTGAATTTGTTTTTCCAGTTGCTTCTGAAAATATCTTTCGTTAAAAATATTGATGAAGCGGGTTATACCAGGAGCCTTTTTTTTCAGAAAATACCTCCCTCGATGATTCCATCTATAACGCCAACCTATAATCTGCTCTGCAAAATCGATCTGCTCTACTTTAGTATTTGAATCAAAGATATCCAGCCAATATACTTTATGACCTGAATCTCTTAACTGCTCGGTCCATTTAAAGAAATGAGGGGCGAATATAGAAAGCATTAGGATTTTCATCTATAATTCTGAAATTTGAGCGGCCAAATAATCTCTTGAAAGATAATATTTAAGTTCGCGGTAATTATAATGAAGTTGATTCTCATTTGATTTCCAATTATGATACAGCTCCTTAATAATAATAGAAATCTTTTCTTCATCATTAATCTCGCTCCACCAGGAATAACCCTCTCCTAAAAGTCTTCTGCTTTCACTGTAGTAAGGTCCTAAGAGTAAAATGGGTTTTTCTGCATCAATGCAATGCGGAAATTTTCCCGGAAGAAAAGGACTGATCGGCCCTTTTGCCTCAAGGATCACATTCACTGCTGCATTTTTCTGAATCGCCAAGACCGTGGAAAAAGGCACATAAGCATCCGTACTGTAAAACTGCGGCAGCTCCTTCCTTATTTTATTAAATTTCGGAGTATATATTGACTTATCACCGATTAGCAAAAGCTGACTTATTGATGAAGCTTCCGGCACTTCTTCGAGAAATCTTCTAAAACCTTTAATCAAGCTTAACGGATTTCTGGCACTCATCAAAGCCCCAGCATGGACAATGGAAAAAGTTTCTTTTTTAAAGTATTTTGGTAAAGCAGATAATTTTACCTCGTCTTCACTTATTTGATGAGGAATTATCACAGTTTTTTCTTTTAGGCTTCCGTAATAGCTTTGCATCCAATCTGCCAGTAATCTACTGGGATAGGCAGCATACCTGGCTTTATCGGCAACAATTAAGAAAAATCTCCTTTTTTGCTGATGACCGGGCTCCACATAATCATAAGGCCTGGGATAGGAAGCAAAGGGATAAGGATCATGTATATATGCCATCCATTTAGAATGCCATTCCTTGATCTTCAAAAGTGCATGGTGCGGTCTAAAACTGGCTCCTTTGCTTAAAGTTAAAACTAAATCGGGATCAAATTCCTTGTTTTTTTTTAAACCGGCTACAATACTATTGCGATCATTGAATAAGGTAAAAGAAAATCCAAACGTACTTTCAATATATTTATTCGGATTAATTTTTAACCAATATCTAATATATCTTTCCAATCGGCTTAAAAAAAATAAAAAGCTTCTCCGGTTTTCTTTAAGTTGAAAACAGGATATTCCAGGAAGATTAATATCCTTGCGTGTGTAATGAAATACCCGCAGGTCAAAACCCGCTTTATGTAAGTTTCTTATAAAGGCTACATTAGCCTTGGAGCCACTACTATCCTCAACATCTATAGATTCTACAACTACTAATATCTTTTTCAAAATAAAATAATCAGTTTTTCTCTAACCAAAGACTACTCCCTGGAGAATTTAAAAATAAAGGTAAATGATCAAATTTATCTTTATGGTATTTAACTAAAAAATCTGAAAATAAGATAATTTTAAAAGAACTGTTATACATTAAGAAAGCCTTTAAAAAATAAGACTCATTCCATCCGAAACCATTAAGAATCCAGGATTTCGGATATTCGAAGGGATGATAAATATCGTGAAAATGAATAAGAACTCCTTTTTTCAAAAGCGGCAAAATCTCAAATAAAATATAATTGACATCACTACCTGTTTTCACTACGTGAGTACTATCTATAAATAAAACATCTCCCTTTTCCAATTTCTTAAACTCCACTAATTCTACCTCCTGAACTTTACGTTTGATTGTTGAAACATTAGGTTTATTTTCATTATGAAGGATCGAAGATAGTCTTGCCTCCGGAAATGGTTCTATAAAAGTTAAGTGCATTTCATGGTTCAGAAAAAACTCATTGATATCAAGCATTAATGCCGAAGAAAATCCCGAACCAATCTCGATAATTCTTTTTGGTTTTCGGCGCACTAAAATTGCACCTAATATATAAGCGTCGCCATAAGAAAAATAAGAATTCCGGAAGAAATATCTTCTTTCTTCTACTTTCTTTTCAGGAATCTTCAGTCCTTCAAAATAAATGGAAAGTTCCTGAAAAAGCTCTATTTGCTCGTTTTCGTTTAGATCAATGCCCCCAATTTCTTTAAACCTTTTGTCTGGCCATATCTCATTTTGTCTGTTTCTCATTTCCTCCAGAGAGACCACACTGGAATAATAGTGACCTGCAGGAAACTTTGAATTGGAATTTAATTTATGAAGCGTGCGCACATATGGCAACTGGTTCATCAATGATTTAAGGCTGTTTTTACACCTCTTCTTTATACTATGCCCCATCAAATAATTAGATTAGTTAGCTTTTCAACAATGAATTCTGCAGCCTTACCGTCACCATAAGGATTGTTTATTCCGGCATAATTAGGAGGAACTTCTAAAAGTCGGGTAGCCTCTTGCATAATTTTCTGCCGTGAAGTTCCGGTTAAAAAACAAAAACCCGCTTCTACACTTTCAGGCCTCTCTGTGGTCTCCCGTGTAACCAAAACCGTTTTTTTAAGACTGGGAGCTTCCTCCTGAATCCCACCCGAATCTGAGATTATAAGATCTGCCTGCATCATTAACCAGATAAATGCCGGGTAATTAACAGGACTAACCAAATGAATATTTGAAATCGAACCCAATAACCTGTAGACCGGTTCTTTTACCATTGGATTAAAATGCACTGAAAAGATTATCTGCACATCTTCCCGCTCTGCAAGCTGGAGAAGTGCCTGGCAAACCTCTTCAAGGCCTTTCCCAAAATTTTCTCTGCGATGTCCCGTTATCAGGATTAGTTTTCTATGTTCATGAATAATTTTTTGAAGGCTTTCTATTTCTTCATTTATATAATTGTGTTCCAGTCTATGTTGGCCAATTAAGAGTGCATCAACGGCTGTATTTCCAGTAATGCTTATCTTATCTTCCGGAATAGCCTCTCGTAATAAATTATGTTTTGCAGAAAGCGTAGGTGAAAAATGATAATCAGCTATCCGACTGATTAGCTGCCTATTTGCCTCTTCCGGAAAAGGCGATTTTAAATTATTGGTACGTAAACCTGCTTCGATATGACCAATCTTTATCCTCCGGTTAAAAGCCGCGAGCGCACATATAAAAGCGGTGGTTGTATCTCCCTGTACTAAAACAATATTGGGATTAGTTTGCTCAATTACCTCATCTAATTCCTGAAGGATCAAAGCACTCAAGGAGTTAAGACTTTGACCAGGTTTCATCAGATTGAGGTCGTAATCTGGAATAATTTCAAAAAAATCCAGTACCTGATCGAGCATTTCGCGATGCTGTGCTGTTACACAAACTTTAAAATTCAGATTTTGTTTTTTAAGTTCATGAATTACAGGAGCCATTTTTATGGCTTCTGGGCGGGTTCCGAAACAAACTAATACCTTCAACTTTTAGATATTTTGCCTTTAAGATAAAAAATGGGTTTTAATATAGGGTATAAATGATAACCTATTTGATATTTCAGCTTTATGAGGACATTTGACTTTGAGGCATCCAAACTTTTCCTTATAACGGCCAATGAGTTAAACTCAAATCCCATTTGCAGGAAATAAACCTTAAGTTTTTCATTAAATAGATCTTTTGAAGAAAGATTATCAATTACCAGTAGTATGGCCTTAATCTGGGAATTGAGCCTTACAGGCTCCCTTCTATGAAACTCTCCCGTATTAGAGTTGGGATGTTTTCTTCCGAAATAAAGATATTTTTCAATTGAAATACCCTTTGGTTTTTTTAGCAAGAGGCGGGTATACATTTCCCACTCCTCTGCAAACATTAGCTCTTCATTGAATATTTCGTTCTCAAAGCAATTGGCCTTCCAAAGAACCTGGCAGGAATTAAAAGGAATCTTTCCTGTAATCATTTTCTCCACTTCTAATGGATTATATAGGGTAACTTCATAATCCTGAAATCTATTAAAATCTTTATTTATCTCTTGAAAGAAAACTGACCTTAAAAACCTACAGTAATCAGCCTTATAGTTTAGAATTTCTTCTAAACTCCATTTCAAACAATCGGGATGTGGAATATCATCATCATCAAAAAAAACAAGATACTCGCCTTTTGCTAAAGTTAATCCATGATTTCTGGAACCTGGCAAGCCTTTTTTATGAGAAGAACTTCTTTTAAAATATTGAAACCGCGAATCTTCATTCCCGAATGTTTCTACAACCTCCCGAGTCTCATCTTTACTCCCATCATCAATTATTAGACATTCCCAATTCTGATAGGACTGTACTGCGATCGACCTCAAGGTTTCTTCTATAAGGTGAGCCCGGTTATATGTCGCCATTATAATGGAAATAAGAGGTGGTTCATTTTTCATTCTGAGCAATCTTTCTTTAGCAATGCAAGACTTTTTTCTTCCGCCTGAATATATATTTTAGAAAACTTGTTCTTCTCTATCTTCTTTATTACTGCCAAAGGTAAAAGATGCTTATTATAATATTCCTGAACATTTTCATGTAACGAATTTAAAATACTTTCCTCCAAATTAAATGTATATAAAATCAGCTCATCAAGCTCTTCTAAAGAATCATAAATCAGAGCCGTCTCCATATGGTCTAAGACAGGATACATTAGATTAGAGTAAGTCCTATGGAGTAAAGGAATACAACCCATTGACATAGCTTCAATGAGATTATGTGATTGCGGAATATGAATTCCCGGAAGTGCTAAGTAAAAATGAAAACTTTGAAGCACATCTTTTAGGTCTTGCAAGGGAATTCTAAACTGATTTAAAGTATTAATTAGAATAATTTTATTGTCTTCCTTCGAGTCTATAAAACCTCTCAATTCCTTCAAACTTTCTATAGATTGATAATATGATTGAACCTCCAAAAATTTGGATACTTCAACCCTGCTTGGAATTTCAAAAAAACCTGCCTTCGAAATCTTATTATAATATAAAACATCAATGTTCCCAGCCATAAAAACAGATCTTTTCCGTTTTCTTTTAATTTTCTCAAAGTCATTAAAAAATCCATTTCTGTACATACCAGGGTATTCACTCATGGGAACATGATAGGTATGTTTTGTAGTTTTTCCAAAATAGTTATTACTTAACTGGTTCTTTGATATTAACAGATCGGCAATTTTAGGTCTACCAATTCTCACGCGCTCTTTTAAAATCCAGGAACCATAAACAAATTCTCCTTTTTTGCGGTTCAGGGTACTGATAACCTTTTTATTTTTTGGGATATAAACAGTATAATTATTAAGAGTGAAAAATTTGATGAAATTATATAAATAACGGTTCAGAGCGAGCTCATCAATTTCTAAAAACACTTTTTTTTGCTTCTTTGGGATAGAACTAAATCTGGTAAGGATAATGGTTATATAGAACCAATAATTTTCTAATAAACATTTCCTTATTTTTCTCCTGACTTTATAAAAAATCATTTCATGGAAGACATTTTCTTTTTAAACATTCCTATAGCTCTCAAAGGCTTTAATAGATTAAACCCGATTTTATAGTCCAGACTATCCATGACCTGTTGTTTAAATGCTTCACTTTTTTTGTTTGACTTCAGCCATTCATGGATAAATAAAGAAAAGTGCTCTTTATATAGTTCGGCATGCTTGTTATAAATATATTCCATAATCGCATACTTGGCAAGATTCGCCTTTTTATTCCTGGAATTCTGCTTGTTTCGATAATTAAAAAGCACTTCTGGAATAACCTCAGCATAACCTCCGGTTTTTAATAAACGGATATAGAACTCCCAATCTTCATAGCCTTTTAGCATTTTTTCATCATAGTCTCCTGCAAGATCACAATCATTCTTTCTAAAAATCGCACTTAGAGCACAATTTTTAATTAGAAAATCTTTCAAGTCACCTCCCGGTGGTTCAAAATTTCTGTAATCATTTTCACTCTGAAACCATCTTGCATGGCAAGTAACTAATTTAACATCTGGCCTGTCATGAAATACCCTGATAGCTTTTTCACAAAAATCCTTTTCATAATAATCATCACTATCCAGGATCATTATAAAACTCCCCTTTGCAGCAGCTATACCTCTATTTCTTGCAACACTTACTCCTTTATTCTCCTGGGTAATAACCAAATCAATTTTAGAGTTTAAGGATTTAAGCTTAGTTTTTGTAGATTCATCCGATCCGTCGTCAACCACGATAATCTCCTTCTCTGGCCAGGTTTGTGCCAGAGCAGAATCTATTGCCTGCTCTATGAATAAGTGATCATTAAAACAAGGAATAATAATGGAAATTTTTTCTAGTTGCATAGCATAAGTTTGAACATAGATAAGGGTGTACCTGAGTTAAAGCCTAAATGTTAGAACAGAAACACAAACTTTTAGATTTGCTTTTTTTCTAAGCATTCAAATTTACTTTTTTTGTGTCACCTTATTTTTTTTTAATCATGTCAAATAGATTATTGACTCCAATAAAATTATTAGATATGGTTTGCCTAGTTTTTAAACAGAGTTATAACTCTTATGTTTAAACAACACATCTGTCCAACCAGCCCTATTATTCTTATATATTATTGGATAAATGGTAATAAGCTCAAATCCATTATTTATTGCGAAGTCGTACAATTCACCGAAAGAAGGTAAGTTTTGGTACATATCAATAAATGTTACTTCAAAATATAATAGGCCTATCTTATTTTCTTGCATAGATTTTTTAGCTCCTTTAAATACCTCAAGTTCGAATCCCTGAGTATCTATTTTCAAAACATCTATTTTTGCAATTTCTTGTTCTTCACAAAAATCATCAATAGTAGTTACCGGGACAGAAGTTTTATGTTCAATTGACCCCCAACCTTCCTTTCCAATTTCGAGAAAGGAACTCATATTCCGGTTTGTGTTTTCGTTCAATAATAAATGTTTTTTTGTTGAACCAATTCCATAATTCCATATATTAATGTTTCTCCTATGAGAAGTCTTATTCCTTAAATATTCATAAACCTCAGGACTAGGTTCAAAGGAATGAATTTTATAATTGTTGAAAACTATAGTTATTTCATCTATGGTTTGACCATAATTTGCTCCAACGTCAAAAAAAACAGGATTATCATTAATAACAAAATTCTTCATATCAAGGTATGGATCTCTACCAACTTTTTCTGTTGAAAGCGAAATAAAATCATAACCTAATTTTCTAGATAACTTTCTAATAATCTTATAGCCTGGTCTTTTGGTATATTTTCTTAACATATTTTGTATTCTAATGGAGCAATATTTTATAATCTCTTTAACCGTAAATATCTTTCCATTTATTCATTACCGAAATCTCCGAATATTCTTTCTCTATAAACTCTCTCGCTTTTTTCCCCATTTGCTCTCTTAGTGCAGGATTTGTAATGAGGCTTTCAATTTTTGATGCAAAATCAACCACGTCTTTTTCTTTACACAAAAACCCGGTTTTTCCATCTTTCAGTGTATATTTCACCCCCCCGGTATCAAAAGCTACTACCGGCAAACCGGAGGCCTGCGCCTCGGCAGTCACCAGGCCCTGACTTTCCTGCATCCCAGCTTCATTTGTCACAGAAGTCATCAAGAATATATCGGCGCTCTGCAACAACTTTAAAACTTCCTCTGGTTTAGTTTTTCCCGTAAAAAATACACTTTTCGTCAATCCCAATTCATCAACCATTTTTTTTAGCCTTTCTTCATAAATGCCGGTTCCAACAAGTATATATTCTACCGCTACACCCTTATTTATCAACGAATTTACAGCTTTTACTCCGTATTCCTGTCCTTTCAATTCATCCAGTCTTCCTACTGTTATTAATCTCAATTTAATCTTATTTCTATGAAAACCAGAGGGCTTAAAAAAATCTGTGTCAACTACTACGGGAATTATTCTAATTTTATTCTCGGGGGCTTTCAAATCTTTTAGTTTACTTCTCAAAAAGGGAGTATTGCATATGAGGAAATCGGCTTCCTCAAACAAGCTATCATAATATCCTTCTGCCGGAATCCTATTATCAATGGGGAAATGAAGATCATGTCCGTGAAAACTAACAATTATCCTGCTTTTCTGGAAACCGATCTTTTTCAGGACGTCCACGGGATCCTTATTAGTTCCAAACTGAATATGAATAATTTCATAATCCCGTAGAGAGTCATAAAAGAAAAATTGAAAGATGGGAAAGAAGCCTTTTCTATTACTGTATCTATAAAATAATAGTAATGGTTTTAGAAGATCCAACCTTGTAATGATCAAACTCATCGACTTTAATACTCGTCTAATCTTTGTTTCAGGAATGTTATAGTCCTCCAGGATCAACTTGTCTTCAAGCTCATATTGCCAAAAGAGATTCTGGTTGGCGTTTTTTGAAATATCACAAATTTCTTCAGTTAATATTCTTACCTCATATCCAAGCTTTATGGTTGTAACTATTTGATTAACTATAAAGGTTTCTGATAGTTGAGGGAATTTCCAGACTTTAAATAAAATACTTTTCAAAATAAACTTTTTAAAATTCGTTTATGAAAAGGTATTATCGATTGAAAAAAATGGTAATTCTCATTTATTAAAGTTGGAAAATCATTTCCTAATTTTTTATATAGATTCCGCTTTGCTTGTTTAACGTATGGGTGTTCATTAGAGTGGCCTATATCTTTCAAATGATCATTAATTAATATCCAACTGTTTATCATCTCCTGACCTTTATTAATTGAATTTATTAAGCTGATATTATCCTGTGCGGCCATTCTATAATAAACATAGGTATCGCAAAATTTAATTGAAACTTTCAAGTTTAAAATTCTAGTAAAAAATTCTGCATCTTGGTTTACAAGTAATTTTTCATCCCAAAGATTAGCTTGAGAGATAAGCTTTCTCGAAGTTAAAAATACATGTGCCGGAAAATATTCATTATAATTTCCAAATAAATTCAGGAGGTCTCGCCCATTCCTTAAATCTGTGTAAGTAGCTACATTTTTTCGAACATTTTTTTGTTGGAATGAGGTAAATAAATAACCGAATTTACAGGTTGCAATTACTAATTCATCCTCACCTTCTATCCTTTTCAATTGAACCTCAAGTTTATCAGGAGCCAATAGGTCATCACTGTCTAACCATTGGATAAACAACCCTTTGCTTAATTCAAACCCGTAATTCCGGCAGGCATTTGCTCCTTTGGGTCGTTCCTGAGGCCGATGATAGTATTGAATGCGGGAATCTTTTTCGCAATAAAATTCCATCAATTCATTGGTATAATCGCTAGAGCCGTCATCAACAATTATACACTCCCATTTTGAATATGTCTGGGATATAATCGAATCTAAAGTTTCCCCCAGCAGATGTGCGCGATTATAAGTAGGGATGATTATGGAAACTTTTTTATCTGACACTTTTATAAATTTATTTTATTTTCTTTTGGTTTTAGCAAATAATCGCACATTTCTAAATTAGAATGAATACCAATTTCATTAACCGAATCAAATCTAATAATCTTTTTCCTGGACTTTATAATTCTAAAAATTTCATAATCCCACTTTTTAATCAAATTTTCAATCTCTTTCTGTCTAAAATATCTTTGCTTATTGCCTTTATCATAGACCGGCAAAATCTCTATTATAACCAGAGGTCGATTTTTTAATATATTAATTTCAAAACCTTGTAGCACTTCCAATTCGGCCCCCTCTACATCTATCTTTATAACAGAAACCTTTTTTATTTTTAAAACAGAATTAACAGTTTCAAAGTTAAAACTAGGGACGTACCATTCAACTTTTGTTTGGGTTTCACGAAAGTTGGTAATTACCGAAGCACTACTATCCCAACTATCTGAATAGGAAAATAATTTTTTAATTTCGCTATTTTGAGAAAGAGCAACAGGGATGATGGTTACATTTTCTAAGTTATTTATACTCACAAGCCTATGTAAATAACCTACGCAATTAAAATTTGGTTCAAATCCAACGTAAGAAATATTTGACACCGCTCTTAATTTTAGAAGCGTTTGGCCTGTATTTGCACCCACATCGATGAAAGTTCCTTCTGTTATATTAATAATACTAAAAAGGTCGATCATCCACCATTCATTCATAGAAAACCGGTAAGTTGCTTCTGGAATAACACCCGGCAATACGAAAGTTCGATTATTTACATTAATACGTTCGAACCAACCTCTAATTAATCTTTTTAAATATCGTTGAATTTTTTTCTTCACTTATTTTATTTTAACCGATTGTTTTATTAACTTATTTAATATACTAATATGTCGCTCTAAACTAAAATTCTCTCTAATATTTTCTTTTCCGGACGCTCCTAATTCTTTCGCTAAAGAAAGATTTCCAAGAAGTTTGTGCATCTTTTTGGCCATTCCTCTAACATCGTGCTCGGCTACCAAAAAACCCGTTTCTCCATCTGTAATAACATCAGGAATTCCGGCATGGTTGGTAGCTATTACCGGAAGTCCGGCTGCACTGGCTTCCAGGATAGCCAAAGGTGTACCTTCCCTATCGCCATCTTCAGTAGTAATACTGTGTTGAATCATCGCCAAAGATTCCTGTAAATATTCTATATATTGTTCTTTAGTAATGATTCCAGGCAGGGAAATATTCTTTTCCAATCCGTAATAATGTATTAGATTCTTACAGGTATTCCGTAGCTCCCCATCTCCGGCAATTATCATTTTAGCATCCGGGAATTTTTTTAATACTTCCATAAATGAAAGAATAAGATAGTATGGGGCTTTTTTATCTGTAAACCTACCAATAGCAATAAATTGTTGTTTTTTAAAATTAGGTACTACTTCTAAAAAGTCTTCTCGTGGACCATAAACATTATAAATAAGTTTAGATTCCGGACAGCCAATTTCAAGGAGATCACTGTACATTTTGTTTGAAACTACTACCACATTACTTGCGTACTCAAATAATTCGCAATAATTATTATTTGCCTTTAGCACTTCTTTTCTTGAGGCATCAAAACCGTGAAAATGAACAATGAGTGGAATTTGCAACTCCTTGCAAATAGGAAGCAGACCTTGTCCTGTAGTTCCATATTCAGCAAATACCAGGTCTATTTTATTATTCCTGAAGGAAGTAATTACCGCTTGCTCTGTTAAAGAAAAACGATTCATTCTGTAATGGCCTTTAAAAATATCAAGAATTCGTTTTCTACGTGAATTTATTACTACCCCACCTTCTAGTTCTTTAGGTATTTCTCCATTGTAATAATAAAAAATATTCCCTTTCAAACGTTCTCTATGAACCTGAATAAAGGTTTCAGAATAAGCATTTTTAGAAGGGGAAACGAGGGCTATATTCATTAGAAAATTATTTGGCTACACCGTAAATACCAGTAATCATTTGACCTTCTTTAAACTTTACCTGTTTTGGTTTATCCAACTTGATCAAATATTTAATTATGGGCTTTAAGAATATAGAAAGAGCTTTACGTTTATTGCCAGACATTGGGCTTCTCCTAACCCACAACCCAAGCATTTGAGCCATGGAAGCGTGCCAACCACCTGTAGCTTTAAGCTCTATTTCTTTAAACCCACTATTCTTCAAATGCCTTTCCAAAGCAAAAGGTGTGTATCTATATTCATCTTGGGGAACTTCATGCAAGTTCCAAAGAAAGGGTACTGTAAAAAAGAAAATACCACCAGGCTTTAATATCCGATATACTTCTTTTAAAACAATTTCAGGCTTCGGGCAATGCTCTAAAACCTCTGTTCCAAAAGCACAGTCAAAACTTTCATTTTCAAAAGACATTCTTTTCCCATCCCAGGTAAAATCCGGTTGGATACTGGAATCATAGACACGTGCATTTTCAATGTCAAGACCGGTGTAAGTTTCAACTTTAGAGTGATTTAATATGTATTCTTTATAGGGCATCTTACCACAGCCTATGTCAAGTAGTGAACCTTGAAATAATGGTAAAATTTCTCTTAAAGCATTAAAAATAGAAGCCCTTATATAATAAATATCAAGATTAGCTTTTTCAAGCTGTATGTTTATAAAATTACTTTTCATTTAATTTTGTTCTGGATTCTCCTGATTAAATAATTTAATTTGCTTCCATTACATTGCTTCAGTTCATTTTTGTGATAGCTAATAACAGCTTCTATCTCAGTGTTATATTTAAAATCGAATTCTTTGTTTAAATTCTCAAATAACTCAATTCTACTTATATGGTAATCAATTAAACTTAACGAATTTGTTACACCTCCCTCGTTTTTTCGGTAAACACTCATCGGCTCGTTGATAAAGTAAAGTAAACCTTTGGAAGCAATTAATGCAAATAAGGCCATATCTCCACTAACGATCTTGGTGAACCAATTGGGTATCAACAGAAATTCTCTCTTAAATAAAAATGAACTGGTATGAAATAAAGATAATTTTGAGAGAGTCTCTTCTATTGTGAATACATTTTTTGTATAAGCTCTCCAAAGTTTTTCTTCAATCTTATTTATTTCATCTTTTATATAAGTACTATGAAAACACCCTGCATACTCCTCATTCTCCTCCAAAAAATCTAACTGCTTTTGGAGTTTTAAAGGATCGGTCCAGTAATCGTCACCTTCACAAATTGCAACATATTTCCCCTTGGCAGTATAGAGATTATAAGAAAAATTAAACCTTCCCGTAGAATTTCCTCCAATGGAAATATTATTCTCCCGATGATGCAGAAATAATCGAATCTTATCAGGGAATTTTTCTGCATATTCCAAACAAATTTCCCTTGTACCGTCGGTACTTTCATCATCTCCTAATAAAATCTCCAAGGGAAAATTAGTTTGCTGCATCAATATACCATTTAGGCACTCTTGTATATAGGCTGCATGTTGATAGGTTTGTACACAAACACTAACTATAGGCGAATTATTTACCTTATTTGCAACTTCGGCAACCGATTTTTTTTCAAATTTATCTTTAAAAGATTCAAAATTCATTCTTTTATTGCCCTTCTTTTATCCAGTTAAAATGTTTATTCAACACTTGAAATTCCTGATCTTGTTTAATTTCATCTATGATATAGGAAGATAATTCCTTCTTCCAATTGTCATCATTGGATTTTTGTTTAAAAACTGAATAAGAGTCTGGCTCGTGCTTGGATTGAGATGCTTTAATAAAATCGAGGGTTTGTTCCGTAAGTTCTAAGCCGACGAACCTGAATAATTTTTCTACTTCTGCAACAGTTTCTTTTAATAGATTTTCAAACTGAATCAAATAAAACCGTTTGGGATATTCTTTTTGTAATTTAAGAAATAAGAAGGTGACTTCTTTCCATTTTTCGAAACCATTAAATTCTTCAGGTTTGTTTAAATTTTTTAAAGGAGCAAACCGCCATTCATTTTCTATTTTCCAATTTAATTCGGTCTTGAATTCCTTTGGAGCCTGCAACCAAGAATTTATTACTCCAAATGGATTCCTGATCAATCCAATTATTTTGATTTCACTATCTTTTTCAAGTAAATTGGTTATGATGTTATGATATCGAACCTCTTTATAGATTAAGTTTTTCACCTCTAGCTTTTTGAAAATGGGAATTTTACCCATTTCTTTTTCTTTAAGCTGATCTAGAAATTTATCTCGGGATTTTAAAAGATTCAGAAAAAAATCATTTATTTCCGTGGTGGAAGAAGTTTCGTTAAGACACCCTTTAAGGGCATAACTAAATAAAGGCTGGTATTTATATAAGGTATAGGGATTACTATCCAATATAGCGCCTAACCAACTCGAGCCGCTTCTTGGTACACTGTGAATTGCAATTTTATTGTAACTCATAATCTAATAACATATGCTGAACCTGCTCTTTTGAATTATTCATCAAAACATCAATTATAGATAAAGAAGGAATAAACTCATTTGAATTTTGAGGATAGGGGGTGAGCAAAGGTTCTAAAAAATGTAATTCTACTCCTTCTGCTTGAAAATCAGTTTTGCTATAAATAGTTTTTCCACCAATTAAATTAATATATTCTGCTGTTTTTTCCTCAACACAAATATTCAAAATTCTTTCTTCCCTTTTTAAATTCGAATTACCATAAATGTCCGAAGACCAAACAATTTCTTTTTCTATTTTTAAATAATTTAAAATTTTGACGACGCTTTTTTTTGCTAATGCCCCAATATTTTGTTCATCTTTTTCCAATACTTCATTTATAATCGGTAATACTTTTGCATAAAAGGGCCGTTTACCATAATGTTGCTCCAGTGTCTTATAAAATTTTTTTTTCCAATGATTAAATTGCTGATGATTAATTTTTGTCTCGCAGGTTTTTCTATAAGAACTAATATTATTTAAAGAAACTGAAAAATATTTTGGTTCTTCATTAATTAATATTCGGTTTCTGTTAATCCAACCCCCTTTTATAAAGTTTACATCATCATAAAAAACAAATTTATCTGCCGCATGAATTAATTGAAAGTAACCTATGTAAGGAAAGAAATATGGCTGCATAACTGCTAATTTCATATCGAACTTTCATTTATAAGTTTTGTTATTAATTCCAATTCGCCAAATTCTAACCGCTTATATACCGGCAAACATAAAATAGATAGGGAAATTAAATCTGCATTAGGCAATGAGGTTTTTGGCACATAATTCAAAGAATTTAGCCCCGGATAAAAATATCGTCTGGGAAATATTTGATTTGCTTCCAGTTTCTTCTTTACTTTTAAAAGCATTTCCTCATCCTCAAATAGTACCGGGTAGTAGCTGTAATTCCAGGAAGTACCTTCCCTTATTTTAACTGTTTTAAACTCCGGCAAATTTTCCCTGTAAAACTTAATAACCCTCTTTCTCTCGCTAACAATCTCATCTATATAAGGTAAAATTGCTAGTCCCATAGCTGCCTGGAATTCACTCATTTTAGCATTTATACCCAAACCTTCAAAATCTTCCTGGCCTTTGTGTCCAAAATTATGATGGTAATATAACTTATAGTGCAAATCGGGGTCTTTAGTAATTAACGCACCGCCTTCCCCGGTATGAAAGATCTTGGTAGCGTGAAAACTGCAGATGCTTACATCCCCATATTTAAAGATAGAAGTTCCTTTATATTTTACCCCAAAACAATGGGCTGCATCATAGATCACTTTCAGTTGATGCTTTTTGGCAATCTTTTCAATGACTTCCACATCACAAGGATTTCCGAAAACGTGGGTGGCAAGAATAGCCGAAGTTTTTGAGGTGATGGCTGCCTCTATTTTGGTTTCATCTATAGTTAAATACTCAGGATGGATGTCTACAAAAACAGGAGTGCAGTTTTCCCATACAATACTCGAGGTGGTAGCTACATAGGAAAATGGCGTTGTAATGATCTCGCCTCTAAGCCCCAGCGCTTTTATAGCGATTTGTAGGGCGATAGTACCATTGGTAGTAGCAATAAGATTTGGTACGCTTAAATAGGCTTTTAGCTTCTCTTCCAATTCCCTTACCAAAACGCCCCGGTTGGTAATCCACCCGGTATCCCAGGCCCGGTCTAATATCGCCTGATATTCCGCTTTAGGAGGTAAAAAAGTTTTGGTTACGGGGATCATTGCTTTAACTGGATTTATTTAAATGTGGAAATGAATTCCTAATGGGTTTCTTATTTAAGAAATTACACAATTTATAATATGCATCTTCTTCAGTAAGATCTAACTCCAAAAAATTTTCTTTGTTTGCAAAGTAATTCTTTACAGAAAAATTATGCGCACGATAATTGGTAATCATTAATTCCTTATTGTAAGGGTCCTTCTCAGGGGTTTGCCAAACAGCCCGATTTGTTTCCCACATAAATCCCTTTCTATGGTATTTAGCTACTTGTAATTCTTTCATACCAGGTGGTTTTTTTCCATCTGAAAATAAATTCGAGTGAAATCTGACTAAAGAATTATACCATTCCTCTTCCTCTCTAACACTTAATATGAATTTCGCTTTCGGAAAATGTAAATGTAAAACCATCCAGGTATGTGGCCAAGAAAACGGTGCATCCTGGAAAGCATCTGCAGTTTTACAAAAGTCAATTATCGGCTTCCAGTTTCTATTATTGTACTCAATAATCAAAGCCTCTCCCGAAGTCTGATCCCCCATTTTATAACCCAGTTCTTCTAAAGCTGCTTCCAAACTGGTTGTACCGGTTTTATTTCTTCCGATACAAAAAATTTTAGGTTGTTTTTTTTTTAAAAACATAAATTTAATTCTTATTAGTAAATGAAGATTCCAATAAAAATGGCGGCCAGATTTCCTCTTGATGATGCAATTGAAAGCTTAGTATGCCATTCATTCTTAACAGTGGGTTAGAACCTGTTTCTTTATTGACAGAAATATTCACATTATAAACACCTTTAGACAATTGTATTTTGTGATGAGTCATCGTAAACTCTAAATGTTCACCATTGAAAATTAAGTCACTCTCTCTTTTATTGTGCTCCAACAAAGCCACAGGTCGTTGTTCTTTATCAAATATGGAGATCGAAAAATAGGGAACCTCCTCAAACTCCCTTTTTAGTTTAAATCTAAAAGACAATTTCAAATCCTCCCCCCAGTTCAGTTTATCGGTGGATTCGTGTGTGATTGGGTCGAGTAGTTGCACATCCTCCAAACTAATACTTCCTTCATCAAACACCACATTGCTTTCGCTGTTTACAAAGCGTGTGTAATACCAATCAATACCCTTTGCTACATCTTCTCCCTGAAACTTGGCAATTCCATTTTCCATCAAAATAATCTGGTTACAGATACGTGAAACCATAGGCATAGCGTGCGATACAAAAACAATAGCTGTTTTGGGCAGTATGGCATCAATCGTCTTGAAACACTTCAATACAAAGCCGAGATCCCCTACAGCCAAAACTTCATCTATCAACAAAACATCCGGCTCCATTTGCGCTGCTATGGCAAAGCCCAGGCGCACCTTCATCCCGCTGCTATAATTTTGCACAGGCATATCTATAAACTCCTGTATTTCAGCAAAGTCTATAATTTCTTCTAACTTTTCGTTGATCTCTTTCCGGGTAAAGCCAAGGATAGCCCCGTTGTTATAAATATTCTCTCTACCGGTTAGAATTCCATTAAATCCTGCGCCCAGCTCAATTAATGCCCCCACTCTACCTTTTATAGTTACTTTCCCAGCATCAGGCTTAATGAGCCCATTTAGGATTTTCAGCAAAGTAGATTTCCCGGCCCCATTATGCCCAATAAGCCCAAGGCATTCCCCGCGGCGCAGTTCAAAACTAATATCTTTTACCGCCCAGAATTCCTGCTCCCGCAACAGGCGTTCTTCTTTATTTCCGCGAAAATTAGACAATAAGTCCTGCACCCCATACCATAAGCTGGTTTTAAGATCTTTACAAAACTTTTTTGAAAGCCCTTCTGCCTTTACTAAAACTTCTTTATCCTCCATACTTAAGTGCGTTCTACAATAATAGGAATAGAAATTCTATAAGCCAATAATGCCAGGAAGAAAAGAGGAATAGTTATACCCAATACCATAAAGTAATAGGTAAGATATTCCGGGCTTGCACCGGTAATAAGGTCCCTGCTTGTAAGTATTATGGGAGTGAAAGGGTTAATTTCCATCACTGTACGCATAAGCCCCTCATCGGGTACGGCATATACCACCGGGGTGATGTACATTAAAAAGCTAAAGCCCATTGCGGTAAATTTGGCTACATCTTTATACAGCATTCCTATTGGTGTTAATAAAAGGCCAATTGTGGTGCCAAACAGAAGTGCCCCTAAAACCACAAATGGGAGCAACAAAAGGCTCCAGTGAAAACCAATTCCAAAAAAGAAAACAAAAGCCAGCAATAAAATAATTTTCACGGAACTGTTGAACAGAAGCTTATATATTCCTGATATAACAAGTGCCTCTTTAGGAAAGTTTATTTTACTTAATAATCCCCGGGCCGCATTGGTACTTTGCGCAGGGGAATTAACGGCTTCTGTAATGATAGACCATAATAGGGTTCCGGAAAAAGCATAGACAGGATAGGCCACTCCGGTATCGGTAACCTGTATTGTACCGGAAAGGTTAAGGAATACCCATACTGCTGCGGTAGCCAGGGGCGTGATAAAGGCCCAAATAATGCCCAGGTAAGATTGCCTGTATTGGGCCTTAATATCCCTTTCGGCCAGTTGCCTTGCCAAAAACCTGGATCGGTAAATGTCTCCCAGGCTTTCTTTGAGCATTTTTCCGGGGCTAAGGTTATTTTCCTTTTGGTAGACTCTTCTCTCTAATTTCATTTAAACATCTCCTTATAAATCTTTCATTCATTTTCCAAATCATAATAGATATCAGAAGGTTAATTAACCATATACAAGATTGTTTAGCCATTTTAAGTGGATAGTCTACTATACAGGAAAATTTCAATTTCTAGTATATAACATGCTATCATCCCTTTACTGAATTAATATTTAATGTTTTTCCATAACTTTTGAAATAGATTTTTCTCTTCTTGAAATTCAAACCCAAAAAACTCAATATCTTCCCTGTATAATCTTTCCACTAGGCGCCTTCTCCTATTATTAAAAAAATATGAATAATGTTCTTTTTTTGTTGCCGGAGCTGGGTTTAATTTCTTTCTGAAAAAAGAATCTGGTAGGGAAAGAGCTTTTTTTACTCTGGCAAATCCATTTTCAATCTGCTTAAAATCAATTTCACAATTATAATTAATCTTTTTACCATCTAAGAAAAAATAGTCTTTCTGCAAATAAAGATGATCTCCACAATAATATGGCGCTTCTTTATGATTAAGGCTGGCTGTAAACTTACCAGTTTTCAAAAGGAAATTAGAAAAACTATCTCTGGTATTTCTGTTCCTCATTATCCAAAGATAATCGGAATAGGCCCTATCCCATGAATTTCTATAAATAATAAATTTATAGTAAGTATCCCATTCGTGTTGTTTAATTAATTGTAGGTCCAAAAGCTGCTGGGGAGTGGCATGTTGTAACCAAAGTTTATTCTTTCTATCCCAACCAAAAAGAGAATCATTCTCCGCTGCATTAAAATTTTTTATATCAATTCCGAAGGAATTTTCAACACTCGTACCTGCACATTTTGCTATATGAATAAAAATACATTTGTGTTTATGACTAATCATTAATTGACTTTTTACTTCAAGACTTCCATTAATTTATTAAATATTTCATTTGATTTTTGTTCTGGAGTGAAATTAGAAAAATATCTTTGACATTCTTCAGAATGCTGCGTATGTAATTCCGGTTTTAAGTGATATTCCCCAAGTTTATCTGCCATTGCTTCTGTATTTAAATACGGTACAATAAATCCACCGCCCTTCCTGATAATTTCGGCAGTTCCCGAAGCTTTTTCAAAACAAATAATAGGCACACCTAATTTCCCCACCTCAATAGCTGCCAGTGGGAAAGGGTCTTCTCTTGAAGTTAATAAAAATACATCAAAAGTAGAATATATCTCGTCTGGATCTTTAACTAAACCCGGGAATGAAACCTCATCTAATAAACCTAATTTTCGCAAATCGGCTTCCTGAATTAACCGTTCTTCTCTCGAAATTGCTCCTAACCAGGTGAATTTCACCTCTGATTCAGGGTGTTTTTCTCTAAATATCCTGGCAACCTGAATAAAAACATCAACCCCTTTTCTCCAATGTACAGTTCCAGAGCCTCCTATATGGAAATGGGATTTTTTATATTTTGTTCGTTTAATATTTTCTACCACCGCAGACTCATAGACAACTGAGATATTTCGATCAGATATATTATAAAAATTAATAAGATCCTCTTTTACTGAATATGAAGCTGCTAGAAATTTCTCAAAGGATCCTGCAAGATTAATAAAATTTGGGCACAAGATATCAATTACAGTGCTCTTTTCATGAAAATGCCCAACCAGCTGGGAATTTGGATTTTTATTTTTTAAATCAACACCTATTTCAAAGGTATTTACTGAATTACAATATATTAAATCAAAAGATTTTTTTGTAAGACTTTTTAATATAAAAGGAGAAACTTTCTTTTTCTTTCTCTTTAGCACCCTGTGGTAAAAAAAATTCTGGATTCGCTTTGCATCAGGAAATATTAAAATATCCACAGTGTCCTGAAAATCAGAAAAAAGATCTCCTTTCTTTAAAATTAATAAAGTAATCTCAATCTCAGATTGATTTCTTTTCAACCATTGCATAGTTAGAAGTAACACCTTGGGGGCACCTGTTCTGGATGCATCTGGGGAAATAAATAGAATTTTTTTAATCATGTATTTTTTTCATATAGAAGCTATAAGAGAGCTTTTACCCGATTTTGGTGCTTCATTAATTAAAAAAGACTTACGCATTTTACTTTAAAATGGATTTTTTTAAGGAATACAGGTATAAAGGCCAAAGTTTTAAAGGGGAGGTACTAAAAGTTAGAACTAATAATAAATATAAGGATTTGCCAAATCTCCTCTCCTTATTATAACTTCCCATCAAGCCTTTCTGAAATTTTAATATTCCCACCTTGACGTGTTCTTTGTTCTCCAGGAAAAAAGGATCACGATAGATAACCCTCAGGATTTCTAAATTAATTTCTCCTAAGGTACTTCTCCTTTTTCTAAGTTTGGTAGAAGTACCAAAATCTTTTCGGTAAACAGCGGTCACCTCGGGTAGGAGTTTAATTCTACCACCATCACGCAATACAAGAAGATACGTGGGCCAATCACCGTAAGGAAAACCAGGAATATATTTTTCTAAATCTGGACTTAATTTCTCATTCCTGAATAATGCAGTAACCGAAGCAATATAATTTCCCTTTACCAGGTCTTCAAAGTTCTGAATATTTAAGTAATCAGAGCCTGGGGCTTTCATTTCTCCCGAAGGAAATAGATTATTTTTTAATGTATAAACTAAAGAGAAATCCTTAGTTTGCTCCAAAAAATCAACTTGTTTTTGCAATTTTAATGGATCTGTCCAGTAGTCATCACCATCACAAATTGCCACATATTTCCCAGTACATTTAGCATATGTTTTTACATAATTGGCTCCAAGACCTATATTCTTTTCATTGAGCAACAGCTTTATTTTTTCAGGATATTTATCTGCGTATTCCTTGCAAATTTCCCTTGTCCTGTCCGTACTACAATCCTCTCCAATAACTAACTGATAGGTAAAAGAGGTTTCCTGCATCAAAACACCTTCTATCGCCTGCGCAATGAAATTTTCCTGGTTATAGGTAAGCATAAAGATACTAACAGTAATTTCTTTCATAAGTCTTTTTATCTATCACCTACCTTAGATTTGAATGGCAGTAAAACAACTTCTACATTTTTGTCAAAAAGAGCTCTGTAAATGTTTAATTTATTCCCGGCCCCATACAAGCCTCCAAGATGCCACAGTAACTTCTTTCTTTCAGGAAAATGTTCTCGCATAAAATTATAATCGGCAAAAGGGGCCGAGATAAAAAGTTCGGGCTTATCCTTTAAATTTGAGTTTATTCTATCTAACACCTTATTTATGCTATCCTTTTGCTGAATTTGGTTTAAGCCTGAGGGTAAATAATATGAGATTTTAAAGCCTTTATCCATAAAAGCATCTAAATGTTTCGGAAAATGGGATTCAATATAAACTCTGTCTTTGTTTAAATTATCCTTATTAAAAAGACTATCAAGATAATTTGCTGATTGTTGATCCCAGGGGGCTTTGAGATTTTTATAATCAACCCAAAGTCCATACTGTCTCGATTTGGGTAGGTGGTTGATATATTCATCTAAATACAGTTGAATACTTTCTGCCGGCGGATGATTAACATCAAAATTACCGTTCTCCCAAACCACATCGAGTTCCATTCCGGAGAAGATCTTAGCTGTTTCATCTAATTTTGTAATACTATTCACCCTGTGAGGCCATATTTTATCTGGAAATAATGTTCTTAGCACCACAGGGTGAACAGAATATTTATAGACTACTATAGCAGCCATACCAATTAATATCAGGTATAATAAATTTCTAATTTTCACCGGCTAAAAATTGAATCATAATTCTTTTCATCATAAATAATGCGGTCACGCTCCTCAAAATTTTCATTAAAAATACTGCGTTCCGGCTCAAAGCCTTCAAAATCTACCCCTGAAAGATCGGAAATACTGAATATCAGATCGTCTAACATATAAGGGCGATTAGGTTCAAAGTTAATGCGCCAATCCGCCTTAAAGCTTTCAGATCGCCATAAAATAAAAGGCACATCGTACATTGGATAAGTCCCCATTGTTTCAGTATGTGAAGCTCCTTCATTAACCTGGTAAACATCTTCACCATGATCGGCAAAATATAAAACATAAGAGTATGCATCTTGTTTTTTTACCTCTGAAATAATTTCAGAAACAATAAAGTCATTATAACGTATTGCATTATCGTAAGAATTGACCACATTTATTCCAGCCGAATTATTAAGTAAAGGTGGTGTATCTGTAAAAAAATCAAAGGATGATGGATAGCGGTTGGTGTAACCGGCATGGGTTCCCAAAAGATGAATTACGATAAATTGATCTTCTTTCTCTTTTAGAACTTTCTTTAATGGATCCAGGACCACTTCATCATAAATACTTCCAATTTTATAATTATTAATATTTAGAAAATAAAGATTATCAGAGGCGTTTGCCATTTTAGTGACCAAGGTTTCGTTTAAACCTATAGGCTTTTGGTTGGAAATCCAATGAGTTTCCAAACCAGCTTTATTCATCAGTTGAATAATTGTGCCTTCATCCAATCTAGTTTCATTCTCATAATGTTTAAAGCTCATAAGCTTTGATAAACTGGGGATGGTATGGGTATGGGGACTTATAACATTTCGATAGACTAGCAATTCATCTTTAATCTTCTCCAATTCCGGATTAGTTTGCCGGCCGTAACCATATAAACTCATCCTGTGCCTGGTAGTAGATTCACCTATAAGCATTACGAATACTTTTCGTTTATTGTTTGGTTCTACACTAACTTCCGCAATTCCCCCTATAGGATCATCCAGCCCAAATTCATCATACAATTCGGTCTCTTCTAAATATTCCTGATATGAATTATAGGCTATATTGTATAAATTATGGTTTGCCAGTGATTTATAATGGTAAACAACCAAGAGCATAATCAGCAGGATGATACCTATCCCATTTTTAGGTAGATAAATTTTAAATGATTTAATAATAAATTTTAAAAGAAATAAAGGAGCCAGAAGGCTGAGCAGTAGTATTAAATTGAAAGTATTAAAATATGCGCCCAGAAATTCGATGGTTTCGACAGGATTGGTCTCAATTAAAATAAAAATGGTTGACGCACTAATTCGATCAGCATATAAGTTGTAATAGGATACCTGAATAAATACTGCGACTACAATTAATAAATAGCCAAAATAAAAAATGAAGGATTTAAATTTTCCATAAGGTAATAATGTTGTAAACAGATATAAAATACCAGAAAAAAAGGCTGTCTCAATAATACTTAATCGTAATTTATAAGGATCTGCTTCTCCCAGAAAAAAAACTGATAGGAAAAACATGAAGGTTGGAGTTAAGTAAAATAGTAACCTACTCAAACTTTCAGTCTTTTTAAAATCAGGCTTTCTTTTAAACTGCATGTAAATTATTATGTTTTCACCCAAAACCAAATGTATACATATTTCTATATTTTATAGGATCGTAATCTTAATGTTTTAAATTAATCAAGATATATTTGAAACAAACTTAACTAATCCTTCAATAAAATTTTCTATCCTCCTCTCGTCTTACACGTACAAGAAACCGTTATAACTATTTTAAAAACCTTAAAAAAAAAATCTAATTACTGATGGTTAACCTAGTATTAAGAAAGATGATTTGATTTAGCAATATATTAGCCTTACCAGAAAATATTATATTTGATCACAACTATTCTAAATTTGAAAAAAAAGCCCTCAAAAAAAATTTTAATCTTACTCCCTGACGGGGTTTGCCTACGAAATTTCGCCTTTACCTCTTTTGTTGAAATCGGCAAAGAAATGGGATGGGAAGTAATCTTTTGGAACCATACCACTTTTGAGCTCACCGGTATAGGCTATAAGGAAATAAAACTGCAGGGAAAACCCAGGGCAGTAACTGATCTACTCAAACGAGCAAAAATAATTTCAGAACTCGATTACTGGACCCAAAAATTTGCAGATCCTGTTTACCAGGATTATAAATTCCATGCCACCCAAAAAAACCTAAAAGCCCGAGTGAAAAATTTTATTGTTGATCAACTAATCAGACGGACTAATGGAGAAGCAGGCCTTCAACGACTGAGGACCCAAATGAAAGCCTCCGAGAGAAAGGGAGTATTTTATAAAAATTGCAGCGCAGTTCTGGAAAAAGAAAAACCTGATTTGGTATTCTGTTCCAATCAACGTCCGGTGAATGCTATTGCGCCTCTCACAGCTGCACAGGACCTGGGGATTCCTACTGCCAGTTTTATCTTCTCCTGGGACAATTTACCAAAAGCGACCATGGTGGTGGAAACCGATCATTATTTTGTCTGGAGCAAGTATATGAAAAAGGAACTGCTTACCTATTATCCTCATATTAAAGAAAAACAGGTTTTTATCTCAGGCAGCCCTCAATTCGAGCCACATTATGACCTCAGCCTCAGAAAAAGCCGTAAACAATTTTTCAAAGAACATGGACTTGAACTTTCAAGAAAATACATTTGTTTTAGCGGGGATGATATCACCACCTCCCCCAATGATCCTCATTACCTGGAGGATCTGGCGGAAGGTATTAAGCAATTAAACTCAGGGGGACATAAGCTGGGAATCATCTTCCGCCGCTGCCCGGTAGATTTTTCTGATCGTTATGATAAAGTATTAGAGAAGTATGAAGAAATCATAAATCCCATTGCCCCTAGGTGGAAAAAAACCGGAAAGTACTGGAACACTGTTTTACCCACTATAGAAGATCTAAGCCTACAAATAAACACGATTTTACACTCAGAAGTGGTGGTTAATGTTGGTTCGTCAATGGTCTTCGATTTTGCGATCTTCGGAAAGCCATGTTTGTATCTCAATTATGAAGTGCCTGAAAAAACCCAAGCTGACTGGACTCCCGAAAAGGTCTATAATTTTGTGCATTTTAGGTCGATGCCGACAGGGGATGAAGTTTACTGGCTGAATTCAAAAGATGAAACCCAGTCTAAACTGGAAGTGGCATTAACGGATCCAAACGATAAAGCTCAAAAAGCATTGGAATGGTATAATAAAATAAACAGGGAGCCGGCAGATAAAGCTTCGGATAGGATATGGAAACAAATCTCCCGGATATGAAACCTAAAGAACAAAGAATCATTTTTTTAAATTCTTATCTCCCGAGAACAGGACATAATTTCTCTTCCCAAGCACTCCAGGTTTTTTCCGGACATCAGGTTTTATCTCATTCTCATAGCGAAACCCGCTTATCCCGCATTCTTGACTCCTATTATAATGTCACCGATAGACTAATTTATCACCAAACCGCAAAGGATTTCATGGATGGGCTCTTTATTGATGATCTCAGACGAAATATTCTCAGAGAGTCTTCCAAATCTTATGTAATGATCAAGGACACCAGTTTTATCGGAGTACGTGGATTGAAAAGGACTTTTCCCGATGATATTCACCTAATCCTAATTAGGGATCCGAAAAATGTCTTTAATTCCCTAATAAAGGGAATGAATCTGAAAAAACCCGGCTTAAAAAACTATCTAAAAAAAGTAGGCAATAAAACGGGGCTTTATCCTTGGTATTACAGTAGGAAATTAAGTAAACAGGTAATAAGAGAAATGCCTGATCTAAGCCAACGTACTATTATTCGCTACGAAGACTTGGTGCAGAAGAACGAAGGACTTCTAAAAGAGCTAAAAAAAATGTTCGAAACTGACAAAAATCTGGAGCAAATTAAAAAGGAAATTGACGAAATAAAGGTTATCAACTCAAGCTTCTTTGAAGAAGTCGGAGCTAAAACGATCTGGGATGTACAACCCAAAACAAAAAATTTTGATCCTATAAACCGGAAATCGAATACCTGGCTCATCAGAAAAGGAATTGAACTTGGCAGTCGGAAACTAAGAAAAAAACTTAACTATATTTAAAATTTAAAAAACAGATTGCCACGTCCTCCTTTCGTCGGACTCGCAATGACGGTTTAATCAATTAGTTTATGCACTTAGCCTTTCTAACTCCTGAATACCCTCATCCCTACTCCACCCCTTCCGGCGGACTTGGCACCAGCATAAAGAACCTGGCCGGGCAGTTGGTGAACAGGGATGTGCGTATCACGGTATTTGTGTACGGGCAGGAAAAAGACCTGGCTTTTGAAGAGGGCGGGATAAGTTTTCATTTTATCAAGCATCTGCATTATGATTTCTTTGGATGGTACCGTTACAGGAAATACCTGGAGTTCTATATAAACAAAGTAATCCTGGCAGAGCAGATAGCTGCCCTGGAAGCCCCGGACTGGACCGGGATAACCGCCTTTATAAAGTTAAAGTGTCCGCTGGTGATAAGAATGCACGGCAGCGATTCCTATTTTTGTCGGCTGGAGAGTCGGGCTCAGAAGAAGAAGAACTTCTGGTTTGAAAAGCTGGCTTTAAAAGCTGCAGATTATTTGCTTTCCGTGAGCGAATTTACCGCCGGTAAAACCCGGGAAATCTTTAGTTTGAAGAAAGAGATCAGGGTAATTCCTAACTCGGTAGATTTAAATGCTTTCAAACCAACAGGAGAAACGCCAATACCTGATACACTCCTGTATTTCGGAAGTATCATCAGGAAAAAGGGTGTCCTAGAACTGGCCCACATCTTTAACCTGGTAAACAAAAAAAACCCCAATGCCCGCCTGATTATGGCCGGCAGGGATGTGGTAGATATTCAATCTAAGAAATCCACCCGAAGTCTGTTCGAAGAAATTCTGGATAATGAGTGCAGGAAAAAAGTCACCTGGACAGGAAGTCTACCCTATAAAGAAGTAAAGTCACAAATCTCCAAAGCGGCGGTGATAATCCTACCGAGCTTCGCCGAAGCCCTGCCAATGACCTGGCTGGAGGCTATGGCTATGGAAAAGGCGCTGGTTACTTCAGATATAGGTTGGGCCAAGGAGGTGATGCAAAACGGGGTAACGGGATATACCGTTAATCCTAAAGATCATTCTACTTATGCAGAAAAGGTTCTATCTCTTCTTGAAAATAACGAATTAGCAGAGAAAATGGGGAAAGCGGCGAGGAAAAGGGTAGTTGCAAAATTTTCCACAGAGGTGGTGGTGGTAGAAAATATCAAGTTTTATGAATCGGTGATTCGTTAATTCGGGATTCGAGATTCGAGATTGGCTTGGCCGCCGTCTTGCGGAGGGACAATTGTTTGTCTAGCCGATGCTGAAATTGTTTCCTTTCTTTTTTCCACTGATGAAAAAAGAAACAAAAAAATCTAGTCTTCATTTTCTTATTCACCCGTTACGGCGAAAAAGGCTAAAAAAAATGAAAACATCCCGGGATGTGACTTCTTTAATTTAAGATTGTATTCTGTCCTGTTGGTTCAGCAATACGGGATGGGCGTTCAGCATTTTTTTCTTACGGCTTTTCCACCTACGGGTCCCGAAGTCGAAACTGAGGACGATTTAAAATGAAAATTAAGAATTTTTAAACCTCTATTTTTTTATATTTCCCTTGAAGTTGATTCTACCGGTTTTATTCTTCCCAATTATCGAGTATTTGCTTTGCTTCTTTTAAACTATAAGTCCTTCCTGCCTGTATGTCTTCCTCCCCTTTTAAAAGCATAGTATCCATCCTGGTATGTTCCATATAAGTTTTTGCCATTTCATAAAACATCTTTAAGAATCTATCATCCCCTTTTTCTACAAGTTTATGAAGCTCTTGCTTGATCTCAATTGTTCCCATAGCTTATTTTTATCTATTAATACACTACTACCTCGTGGCAAACCCCAAGAGGCATTATTGGAAAATATATCTTGGGTCTCGGGCAGTTTGTTGTTTGGGATTTATTGTTTGGGGTTGTGAGTTGTCTGTTCTCAGTTGTGAATTCTCAGTTGTCGGTTTGACCCGTTCAAGGTTTAAGTTTAAAATCAAAAAAATTCACGGGTCTAGATTTAGGATGGGGTCTTGTAATTAATTTAGGATTATAGAGGTAATATATTGGTAAAGAGCGTATACCTAATTTCAACTAAAAAAATAAAAATCGAAAAGCATAGCACAATTTTGTATTTTTGAAAGAAAGCAGTAATAAAATGGATACAATAGAAATCAAAAACCGGATCCAAAAATATATTGAACATGCTGATGAGCGTATGTTGGTGATTATTAATGCTATTATAGAAGCTGATGAGAATGAATTGCCAAAATCCCATAAAAAAATTTTAGACAAACGTCTAAAATACCATCAGGAAAACCCAAATGAGGGAAAGAGCTGGGAGGAAATACAGGAGGCCTTGAAAAAACAATATGAGCTTTAAGGTTATTGTAAAACCATTGGCAGAATATTGTGGGAGAATATTAAGTTTTAAATAGAAATTTTAGATAAAATGACTTTGGAGTAGCCTAAATTTATAAGTTGCAGTTGCAAAATTCATACTAAAATCAACGCTATACTAAATTTTCGTGCTGTTCATTTTTTCCATTGATGAAAAAACGAACCAAAAAAATCTAGGCTTACGAAACTTTATCTAAATTTATCGTTTGACACCTAAATTTTAGGAACTCGCCACTTTAATTCAACTGGGGAGATAAATACTTCAGGCTCAAACAGCCTAAAATTTTGCGGTGCCTTCACTTCAAATTTTACGATAAATTTTCGATAGGCCACTTAAACAAAAAAGTTTTTGAAATTTTAGAACGCTATAGATTATGAAACTATAGGCTTTTTGTAAATAATCAATTGACTTCGGGTTAGGGGTTTGTTTATGATTCGGGGGAGTTTGGTTTCGGTTTTTAAGGCCCACTTTTTAAAATTATTTTTTTGTTGCCCCCATTTAAAAAACCGGCTAAAGCGTTCCAGGGTTCCTACAGGAATGATCTCCACTTCAGTAAAAAACTTACGCCCCACTTTTTCAAAATGGAAAGAACTAAAGCTTCGGTCTGGATGCGGATCATTTTTTTTCCATTCAGCAAAGTCGGTTTTGTAAAATTTTGAGGGTCTGCCTTTAACCGGAATATACCAGCGAAGCTCATCTAGTAACTTTGAGTTTACCGCCGGTTCAAAAAAGCGAGCTTCCCCATTTTCTTTTAAAAGTCGGGCGGTTTCTTTTAAAAACTTTTCTTCAACCGGTAATTCTAAATGATGCAAAAAAGCCTTTCCCACCACAAAATCAAATTTCTTAGATGCCAGGTTATTTTCTAAAAAATCTCCGCTTACAAAGCGAATAGGAAATTCAAATTTATAGGTTTCATTTAAAGCTTCTATTATTTTACCACTGGAATCTGCTATATCGTTGGCATAAACCTCAGCGCCAAGGGCAGCCATTACCGCCGCATTTACGCAATCGCCGCAACCCATTTCCAAAACTTTTTTCCCTTTAATCTTATCCTTAAAGTCTCTTTGATAAAGTGCAAACCAGCTGGTTTCGGTGGTGGTTGCCGAAGCAAGAAATTGATCGAGATTATTGATCCAATGAAGTATATTGTTTATGTTGTAATTGGCATAAAGCTTCTCGTAATGAAATTTATTTTTATCCTGGTTAAGATTTGAGGCACCCATAGTTTATCTTCTGAAAGCTAAAAATATAAATTTAAGAATTGAATGTTTATAAAACTTTGACTCATCGTTTTAAATTCTAAGGATAATAAGGAATTTGTGAATTCGTGGCCTCAAATAATCTTTTAAGTATTTGGAAATCGATATATGGCTTTTAAATTTTGCCACGAATACACTAATATTCTCTTTTAACCTTCTGCCTAATTTTTCTAAAATTTAAAACTTTGAAGGAGATTACCGCTTAATATTCAGGAAAGATTTATCGGCTATTCCATTGCACTCAATTTTGGCTTTTTCTTCTCCCTTTAGGGATGGGGCAAAAAGAAAAAGCCAAAAACACAAATCTTTTCCACGGCTCTGAAAGGGTGGTATTAATTTTATACTTAAGGACGAACTATAATTTTGATAATAGTTATAAATATCATCCCAAAACTAAACTACAGCCATAATTGATGCTAAAATCAGGATTGATCTTACTAATCCTAAGAAAAAGGACAGCTTTCCAGCAAACCTTTCTGGATTTTTTCTAATTCTTCAATTTCAGGTAAAAGTGGTTTGCCCTGCATTAACTGGAGCAATTCTTCTGCAGACTTACTATTCTCAATAAATTCGGCTTTATAGGCAGGAATCTTTAAGGATTCAAAATAATCTACATACTTTATCCCATTTCCGAAGATCTTATCTGAAAATTCCACCCAAAGCGCCGGAATTTTATAGGCTTGGGCAACGATCAATCCGTGGAGGGAGGAAGAAATTATATTTTCACAACTTAAAATTTCCCTGGTCACCTCTTCCACATCCATGGTAAGCAGGTCGATTACTTTTATTTCGGGATCATCCTGAAAAAGATTCACCGCTATTTTATAATCGTGATAATGTGGAATAACCCCAATCTTATACTTTTTCTCTATTTGTGGATTATAATATTTCGGTAACAAAAGCGCCGGATCTCCATATATCTCGGGGCAATTATATCCGAGCTTCAGTAAAAGATCCCTGGTTTGTGGGCCTCGCACCGCCCTGAAATCGGCTTCAGCAATTTCCTGTTCGTGGTCTATAATCCCACTTCCCCAAACAATACTGTGTTTAGTTGCGTGGTGTAGAATACTGCCCACCGCAAGAAAATTTGTTTTGTTCATTTTATACCAGGGCTGTTTTTTAGGCTGAACAAATTGCACCGGTTTTCCACTAATTTTTTCCACCAGGTATTTAGAAAGCAAATCCCCGTAATTCTCCTTTTCCCTAAAAATAAATTTGATCTCACTCCAGTAGAACAAAGGAATTTCTTTTTCCTGATAAGAGCTATGTTTTGTCTTCTTCAAAAGTGATATTTTGGAGTTATTAAGGCCAGGCCTGAAAACTCAAATATATTGAAAAATATTTTTAGTCGGGAGTCGGGAGTTAGCTCTAACGTCTAACAGCTACAGACTATCGACTGATTTATGAAAAAATCGTCATTGCGATGGAGCCACGACTGAAGCAATCTGTTGAAATTTGATAAACCCTCTAATAAGAGAATACATTCCTGCGTCACTCGTAATTAGTCGGTAGACAATAGTTTTTTTATTATTCTAAGGACTAAGGTCTATCGACTATCGACTGAATCTATTCGTGTATTTGTGGCTATTCAGTTTCCAGTGTGCAGTCCCAGTTTGCAGGAATAAAAACTACAAATGGCCAATTCAAAATAAAAGCTCCTCGTCTTTTTTTCAAGGGGAGCCCGCCTGAATGACGAAGTCGGTCAGGGTGGATTTTCGTTTGCAAAACGAAAAGACGGAGGGGTTCTTTTTTTGAATTCGTTAATTGGGAAAATTATTAATAGTTCAAATAATTGAAAAACCCGGAAGAGGGAAAGAGAGCTTATCAGTTTAAAAGAATTTCCAATTTTTTCGGGTCTTGACGTTTATCCCAGAATAGATGGATCATAATATTGTGGTGATCAAAACTGTAGAAAAAGGAAATATGTGAAGTTATATATCCAATCTTATATCTCTTTTCAGAATCCCACCACCTAAAAATTTCCGGATTATCTGCTACTAAGAGCATAGTCCTTTCAACTTCTAAAATAAAATTCTGCCCCACTGGCAAAGATCAATTTTCACTAAGGTACAGGAGAATAGAACTATAACTTTTTTCCGCTAAATGAGACCAGACAATTTTCACAATCCATACTTTTCTTTGGACTCCCTGATTATATCTTCCGAAGCACGAGTTTTCCCCTGCCGGTGCTGCTCACTGCTTTTATCTAATAATTCTTTAATGGTACGATTTATCTTCTGTTTTTCATTCCATTGATCGTCTAGTAAAGTTAACAGGGTTTCCCTTTCAGAACCGGATAAACTATTGAGAGTTTCAGCCAGTTGTTCTAATGAAATATTAAGTGGTATAGCCATGACCTTTGATTATTAAATTAAGAACAATTTACAAAAAAATAGCTCTGAATTTTGATTGGCAATTCCCTAAAACCTGCTTATGGTAATATTTTTCTATTGATGTTCTAAATACTAATATTTACCAACAGATTTGCTACTTTAGCTATACCAGTCTCCCAACAAAATAAGGGTGCTAAAGGAATTTACTTATAACCACAACCGATAACTGACAACTGAAATGCCCAAACGTAAAATATGCGTAGTTGTAACCGCCCGACCTTCCTACAGTCGGATTAAAACTGCCCTTACAGCCATACAAGAACATCCCGACCTTGAATTACAATTGGTAATTGCAGGATCGGCTTTACTGGATCGATATGGAAATGCGGTAGATTTTATTGAAAAAGACGGATTTGAAATTGCGGCAAAGGTTTTTATGGTACTGGAAGGAGAAAATCCTACCACAATGGCCAAAACCACCGGCCTGGGAGTCATGGAGCTCACCAATGTTTTTTACAACCTAAAACCCGATGCAGTGCTAACCATTGCAGACCGGTTTGAGACCATAGCAACTTCTATAGCAGCGGCTTATCAAAATATACCTTTAGTTCATATTCAAGGAGGTGAGGTTACTGGTAGTATTGACGAAAAAGTTAGGCATGCTAACACCAAACTGGCCGATCTTCACCTGGTGGCTTCAGAAGATGCCAAACAACGCGTAATAAAATTGGGAGAGGATCCTGAAAAGGTGATTAACACCGGATGTCCTTCCATAGACCTGGCTAAAGAGATTTCGGAATATCCATTTCTCGATTTTGATCCAATTGAAAAATACGGGGGTGTAGGTTCTAAACTCAACTGGAAAGAAGGCTATATCGTAGTGATGCAACATCCAGTTACTACCGAATATCAAAAGGCTAAAGCTCATGTGACCGAAACCCTAAAAGCTATCAAAAAATTAGATATCCCTACATTCTGGTTTTGGCCGAATGTTGACGCGGGATCTGACGGTACATCGAATGCAATAAGAACTTTCAGGGAACTGGAAAAGCCAGAAAATATACATTTCTTTAAAAATATGGAGCCGACAGATTTCTTAAGGCTTTTAAAAAATTCTAAAGCATTAGTTGGGAATTCCAGTGCCGGATTAAGGGAGTGTGCCTTTTTAGGAGTGCCGGTGGTAAACATTGGGAACAGGCAATTTCGCCGCAATCGAGCCTCGAATGTAACAGATGTAAACTATAATTTAAACGAAATTTTAGAGGCGACCGAAAACGCAATCCAAACCGATCATTTTGAATCTTCAGGAATCTACGGAAATGGAGATTCAGGGAAAAAGATTGCTGAAATCTTAGCAATTTCAGAATTAACATATAGTAAAACAATTACCTATTAGATTCTAAAAACCTGTTCAATATGAAAATTCTAGGTCTTATCCCTGCCCGGGGCGGTAGCAAAGGTATTCCCTGTAAAAACATTAAACTCCTGGGAGGAAAACCACTATTGCAGTACACTTTTGAAGCAGCAAAAAACTCAAAACTTTTAAATAAAGTTATCCTAAGCTCAGATGACGAAGACATCATTCAAATTGCAAAGCAGCTTGAGCTTGAGGTTCCGTTTAAACGTCCCGCCCACCTAGCCGAAGATTCCAGTTCCACCCTGGGGGTGGTAAAACACGCATTAAATTACTACCTGGACAAGGGAATTCAATTTGATGCGGTATGTTTGCTGCAGGCTACCACGCCATTTCGAAAACGAGGACTTATAGATGAATGTATTCTGAAATTTCAGGATAATAACTTCGATTCGTTGGTAACGGTAAGGCAAGTTCCTGAAGAATATAATCCGCATTGGGTTTTTGAAGATAACGAAGGGACTTTAAAAATCGCTACCGGTGAAAAAGAAATTATAAGCCGAAGACAGGATTTACCAAAAGCCTATCACAGGGACGGTGCGATTTATATTACTAAAACCGAAGTGCTTTTAAATGAAAACTCCCTTTTTGGTAAGAAAATTGGTTTTGTAGATACTTCTGCTTTTCCTTATGTGAATATAGATAACCCGGAAGATTGGAGAAAAGCGGAAGAAATGTTGGAGGATTTGAAAATTAAAAGAGAGACTGAACTTTAACCGTCAAGCTGTCCTGAGCGTCCGTCATCCTGAACTTGTTTCAGGATCTAACCTGATTAGAATTGATATCATATTAGAAGCTGAAACAGGTTCAGCTTGACGTAACTTGACGAAATTAGACCTTTTTAAAGACAACGTACCGAAAAGCGTTTAAACATATAGCAAAACATAAAAAATGTGCGGAATCGCAGGAATTATTTCAGCAAAAGCTAACAGGGAACAACTCCAGGAAATGCTGACGCTGCAGCATCATCGCGGTCCGGACCACACCGGGAATTATGTTGATACCGGTTATTGCGCACTGGGACATAACCGACTTTCCATAATTGATCTTTCTGCAAAAGCCAATCAGCCATTTAAAGACAATTCCGGGCGATATCACCTGACTTTTAATGGGGAGATATATAATTACAGAGAGTTAAAACATGAATTAAAAGCTCATTATAATTTTAAAACAGAATCTGATACAGAAGTTTTATTAGCGGCTTTTATCATTTGGGGAAAAGCCTGCCTTAAAAAACTCAATGGAATGTTTGCCTTTGCCATTTGGGATAGTAGAGAGAAGAAACTTTTTGCCGCACGTGATCGGTTTGGGGTAAAACCTTTTTTTTATTCCGAAGAAAACCAGGATTTCTATTTCAGCAGTGAAATTAAAGCTATAAGAAGCCTTTTAAAGTCGACCCAACCTAATGAACAGGTATGGGCTAATTATTTTGCTTACGGATCTTACGGGATGCCTTCAGAGACTTTTTATGATGATATATTTCAACTCCCGGGAGGGCATTTTCTGGAATACCAGGCTGGAAATTTAAAAATTAGTAAGTGGTATGATTTTGAAAAAAGCCTGTCTAAACATTCTGAAATTTTATCTTTTGAAGAGGCTAAGAAATCTTATTCTGAAATTTTAACCAATAGTATTTCATTAAGATTTAGAGCCGATGTTCCTATTGGCTTTAACATTAGTGGCGGAGTGGATAGCTCTCTTTTACTGGCTTTGGTAAACCGACTTCACGAAAACAAACATATTCAGGCATATACTTTTTATACGGGCGACAAAAATTATGACGAACTGCCCTGGGTTCAGAAAATGATTGAAACTACCCGGAACCCGCTAACTAAAGTTAAAATTCAACCGAGTGATGTAATAGAAAAAGCCCAATTTCTAAGTGATATTCAGGATGAACCTTACGCCGGTTTACCCACACTTGCCTATGCGGCATTATTTGAAACCGCTCAAAAAGACGGAATAAAAGTTCTGCTGGACGGACAGGGAATGGATGAGCAATGGGCAGGGTATGATTATTATCAAAATTCCGGAAATACCGCAACCATCCAGGGCACCGGAAAAACCAGTCCGTTTCGCTTAAAAGTTTTAAACGATGAATTTCGAGATTTAGCTAATAAACCGGTTTATCCTACTCCATTCGACAATGATTTACAAAACCTGCAGTACCGGGATCTTTTTTATACGAAAATTCCACGTGCGCTAAGATTTAACGACCGGATTTCTATGGCTTATAGCACAGAATTGCGGGAACCCTTCCTGGATTACCGATTGGTTGAATTTGCCTTTTCCCAGCCGAAATCATATAAAATTCATAATGGTATTCAGAAATATTTAATCCGTGAAGTACTTAAAGAAATAGCTCCTCAAGATTTAAGTTACGCTCCCAAACGTCCGCTGCAAACCCCACAACGGGAATGGTTGGGTAATGAGTTAAAAGGTTTTACGGAAGAAAATTTGGAAAAGCTAAGAGATTCCGGGGTTGCACATTGGTTTGATTTTGAAGAGATGCAAAAGGAATGGAATAATTATAAAACTGGGAACAACCAAAGTAGTTTCCATATTTGGCAGTGGATTAATGCTGCGCTCTTGTTTAGTCGGTAGACGGTATTAGTTCCAGTTTGCTGCAAAAAAACTATAAAAATCAAATTCAAAGCAAAAGCTCCTCACCTTTTTTCAAGGGGAGGTGGATTTTCGTTTGCAAAACGAAAAGACGGAGGGGTTCTTTTTTTAAAACCGTGAACTGGAAACAAAAGATTACCACGCTCCTTAGTCGCTCGTGTTTATCCGGCAGACATTAGTCTTTAGACAGTAGTTTTTTATTATTCTAAGGTCTATCGACTATCGCCTGATTTAAGAAAAAATCGTCATTGCGATTTCTATGACAAAATCAAAGGATTTTTATAATAAGTTTTGTTTTTGATCAAAGCCATGGCAATATGGATTAATTTCTTACAGCATTCAGGACGCTCATCTTATTTTTGCCTTTCTCAACTTTTCTGTGATAGTATTCTTGCAGTTCATTATTTAATCTTACTGCTCGCATGGCTGCCATTTGCAATACTGTTTTTAAAGCACGATCAGCCATCTTGGAGACTCTGGGTTTTGTTTTTTAACTACTGCCACTCTGTTGCTCAAAGGGGACTACTCCTGTAAAGCAGGCTAACTTCCGGGGATCCAGTAAGCGTGTAAAACCATGAGTCTTGGCAGCGATCATCCAAGCCGTAATATCCCCTATTCCGGGCACTGTTTTGATTCTGTCTATTTCTTTTTTTAATACGGTTTCCTTGGCAATTTCTTCCCTTATCATTTTCTCGATTTCTTTGACTCTTTTTTGGATTCTCTGTATCTCTTTTTTATTCCTGGTAATAAGCTTTGGAACAGAACTGACTCATTTTTGTTGATTAAGACTTTCTATCCTCTGCTTTAAAGATCTTATTCGAGCAACCTCTGCTTTTCGTTCAGTTAATAGAACCTTTAAAGAATAGACGCTTTCCGAGAGAGGTTCCCAAGGGTCCAAATCTTCCTTATTTCTCTCAATAAACGTCGCAATTCTCTTGGCATCCACTTTATCATTTTTTCCGCGAACTAACCCAATACTTCTCTTGATATGTTTGGGGTCTATTACATACACGGTGAAATTAAAATTAGGTAAGACTTTATAAAGCTGGAGATTGTAATGTCCCGTGTTTTCCATAGCTATCACAGCACAACTATCAACTTTGCTTAATTCCTTAAAAAGTTTTTTAATACTATTGGGTTTGTTCTCAATTTTAAGAAACCGTTCTTTATCAGGACCTTTTAAACAAACATCCAGAGTTCTTTTACTCACATCAATACCAACATAAATACTTTTCATAACTTCGTAATGCTTTAGTGAAAGAGAGAATTTCATCATTAACTCAACTCCTTGATAATGGGCTTTAAATTCCGAATTACTATTAGAGATTGTTGATGAAAGTCTAAACTTAGGTCTGAATCGCACTATGAATTTTTAATTCTGAGCAGGAATAGTTTACCTAAGTTCAGCTCTCTTTTCTTAATTAAACTTCCAATAAATATAATAATGCAAGTCTAAAGGATGGAGGGACGACTGAAGCAATCTGTTCAACTGAAAACCATCGATTCAAAGTAAAAGCTCCTCACCTTTTTTCAAGGGGAGGTGGATTTCCGTTTGCAAAACGGAAAGACGGAGGGGTTCTTTTTTGTTTGGTGTTAGTAGCAAAACAAAATATCAGTTCGAGCGCCAGCCCGAAAAGGTTCTGGCGGGCAAACGAGAAGGAGTTAGATTACTTCTATTCAAAGATTACCAAGCTCTTTCGTGAACTACCTCATTAGCTCAGGTGTTTCGAGAAGTATCCTGACTACCCAGAGACCCTTCCGTCACATCAAAGATGTGCCACCTTCCCTTAAAAAAGGGAAGGAGCATTTATTCCTGTCTTATAATCAAAACGCAAGACATTAAAATATTCGTGTATTCGTGGTAAAACAGAAAAACAAAACCTACTCAAAATTCCGCATCGCCTTTTTCCACCAGCGTTTTAGTTTTCGGGTAGGATCAGATTTTTCTACGTAGCCTTTGGAATAACGATTATAACCGTAGCCGTAACCATAGCCGTAGCCGTAACCATAGCCATAACCATAACCGTATTTAGCGCGGTGTACAAAGTGGTTTAATACAAAACTGATGTTCTTAATTTCGCCTTTGTGATATTTCTCGTTAATAGACTCCAGCATCCCGCGTTTGGTATAATCCTGGCGCACCAGGTAAATAGTGGCATCGGCGTGTTTTACCAGGTTTAAAGCATCAGCAACCATCCCAATTGGAGGGGTATCCAGGATGATATAATCGTATTTTTGTTTTAATTCCTCCATCAACTTATCCATCTGCTCGTTTATCAGCAATTCGGAAGGGTTTGGAGGTACCGGTCCTGCGGTAATAACATCAAGGTAAGGAATTTTACTCTGCTGAATAATCTCCTCGCTACTGGACTGGTCTATCAGGTAATTAACTACCCCCACATCATTATTCAGTTGGAAATCATCAAAGATCTTAGGCTTTCTTAAATCGACCCCAACCAGCACCGTTTTTCGTTCACTTAAAGCGAAAACAGTAGCCAGGTTCATCGCGCAGAAGGTTTTTCCTTCCCCGGAAACCGAGGAGGTAATCAACAGGGTTTTAGATCCGGTAACGCCCTGCTTTTTATACATAAACTGAAGACTGGATCGCAAGCCCCTAAATCCTTCGGCAATAGAAGATTTTGGATTGCCAAAAACTACCAAATTCGAGTCCATTTTACTTTTTCCAATCATCCCAAGAATAGGAATTGGGGATAAACGCGTTACTTCCTGCGCGTTGTGGATGTTGGTATTTAAGAAAACCAATAAGAACACAAAAGTTAGCGGAATCACCCCTCCAACCAGCACGGCCATCACATAATTAAGTTGGGTATTCGGACCTATCTGTCCGCCACCGGTATCTTTGGCCGAATCGATTACCATCACATCACTTACATTCGCGGCCTTAATAAGTCCAGCCTCACTCCTTTTCTCGAGGAACATATTATAAGATTTCTCGTTGAGGCTATAACGACGTTGTATTTTAAGTAAATCCTGCTCTTCCTGCGGAAGGGTACTTATTTCAGATTCCAGTTGGGCGATTTGCCGGTGAATATCCCGCTGCTCATCCTGCAATAAGCCTTTTGATGAACTGATATTTTCAATCAAAATAGATTTAACCGAATTGATTTGCCGGTCTATATCATCAAAAACCGGGGAGTTTTCTTTTAATGAATACTGATAATTGCTTCTTTCTTCCGCCAGGGAAATAATTCGGGAAACCCCGCTGGCAATACTTCCCTCTGAAATTCCAGCTACAGAAGGTGCGGGTACATTGGAATAATCGTTTCGGGTTTCAAGGTAATTTCTTAAGGTTTCGTAGTAAGAAAGTTGGCGCCTGATATCTTCTTTCCGTAGGTCTAAGGTTGAAAGCCGATTGGAAAGCTGGGAACTTTCCGCAGAAATATCCATTATCGCGTTTTCATTTCTAAATTGATTCAACTCTGCTTCCACAAGTTTCAAGGCTTCAGATTGTACCGCTAAACTGGAATCTATAAACCGAATGGTTTTGGTAGCGAAGAGGTTTTTCCGCGCAAGCATATTCTCACTAAGCACTCTCACGGTTCCGTTTAGATAATCAACAATCCTGGCTTTATTTCCTCCGGTTTGACTCATCTTCAACACCGAAGAACCCTGCGATTCCGGACTAACATTTACACTACGGTATCTCCCTACGGCCGAATCAAAATTCATAAAACTCACGTAAAAAGGAGTCCCTGCCTGTAAAGGCTGTTCTACCCTAAGAATAGTCCCGTTAAAAAAAGGAAGCCGTACCTGTTCCCCAGATTTGTAATTTTTACTGAATTCTTTAGAATCTATTTCCTTATAAGATTTTTCCTTCGTTTTATAATTCTGAAGACTAAGGCTAGCCGGGACATTCGCTTTTAAATTGTAGGTCACCGAATCCAAAAATGTAATCGTCATTGTAACATTTTGTGCCTGTGCCATAGTGGTATCGGCAACCACTTTAAAAGGGGCATTGCCGTAAGCATCTACTCGTTGATATTCCCCGTCTTTTAAATATTGGATATAAAATTGTAGTTTTTCTACCACTTCCTCGTTATGGGAACGAGACCTTAAGATCGTCATCGCAGTATTCACCTTATCTGAAGTCCCACCCCAGTTAAAGGTTAAACTGGTATTACTGGTAAAAAAAGGATTTTGATCGTCTTTTATAGAAATGGAATTTCCCAGGTTGTAAACAGGTAACTTTCTAACATTATTATAATAGGCCACGGCCAAACTAATACCCACCGAAAGTAAGATCAACTTCCAGTAGCTTATCACCTTAAGTACAAAACCTTTAAAATCGAAGGTTGAGCCTACGTCTGATATGTGATCATCTTCATGCGCCATTTAAATCCTGCTAAATAATAAAATTGTTGTGGTAACGAAAGATAAAATCGTCACTCCTGTCCTAAATATTTCCAATCCGGTAGTTCCCAGTCCCAAAGCTTTTTGTGGTAAGGCATTTACCAAAATAAGATCGTTGGGTTGTATGTAATAATATTCACTTTTGGTTGCATCTATATCGGTTAGGTCTATAAGATGAATCCTTTCTCCCTCGGGATATTGCCTGATAATCTTTACATTTTCCATATCTCCATATTCAGAAATTCCGCCGGCATTGGCCACGGCTTCCATTATCGAGACTTTTTCTTTATAAATCACCTGGCTACCGGTTCCTATCTCGCCTAAAGTGGTATATCTTATACCCGCGAGCTTTACGGTCACAAAAATATTGGCTTCCTGCCTAAAATAATTTTCCAGTAAGAGTTCTTCAATTTTCTCTCTTATTTCCCTTTCGGTATAACCTAATACGTTTACCTCGCCTAAAGTAGGAACGCGAATATTCCCATGATCATCTACGGTAAATCCGTCAAAATAAACTGCCTCTTCAGTAGTCGCATTGGGATTTGCTTCTCCAACCGGATTAAACATTCCTACCAGCTCCTGGTCCAGGGCTTTTACCCGAATACTTAAAAGATCTCCGGTTTGTATACGATAAGGTTTTTTTAGCTGTTGAATTTGAATAATACTATCCAGCTTTTTATCATTATCCTGAAGATAGGTGGTTTTTTTAGTAGAAATACAGGACGAGAAACTCAAAACTCCCGCCAGTAAGATTAGAATTAAATAGTATCTCTTCAGCATATTTTACTATTGATTCCGGACATCAAGATGAAACAACCCGACCAATGCACATTCGCGCCACCGGACGCCATCTTAATTTAGATAGTTTTAACAAATATAGTTTTTGTAGGCCAATAATAAAATTAAGTCGCAATTTTCCTTTTATTTTGCACAAAACTCAAGTCTGTGAATTATTTAAGTGTAGAAAATATTGCCAAAGCCTATGGCGAACTTGTATTATTTGAAGATATTTCTTTCGGAATTAATGAAGGCCAAAAAGTAGGATTTATCGCAAAAAACGGAACCGGAAAAACTTCCCTCCTGAATATCCTGGCAGGTTTCGATTCGCCAGATGCCGGTAAAGTGGTGTATAGAAAGGATATAACCACCGCTTTTCTTCCGCAGGAACCCAATTTAGATCCCAATTTAACGGTGGAAGAAACCATATTTTCTTCTGATAATGAAATCCTGAATATCATTAATCGCTACGAAAAAGCACTCAAAAATCCCGATGATGCCGATACTTATCAGAAGGCTTTTGAAGAAATGGATGCTGCTCAAGCCTGGGATTTTGAAACTCAATATAAGCAGATCCTCTTTAAATTGAAGCTGGATGATCTTTCTAAGGAAGTGAAATACCTCTCAGGCGGACAAAAAAAGCGACTTGCCCTTACGGTAATGCTACTGCAAAAGCCAAATTTCATTATTATGGATGAGCCTACTAACCATTTGGATCTGGATATGATTGAGTGGTTGGAAGAATATTTTAAGAAGGAGAACTTCACCATTTTTATGGTAACCCACGACAGGTATTTTCTGGAACGGGTTTGTAATGAAATCGTGGAGCTGGATCACGGCCAACTTTATACCTATAAAGGAAATTACGGCTATTACCTGGATAAAAAAGATGCCCGTATGGCGCAGGAAGCCGTAAATACCGACAAAGCCAAGCAACTCTACAAAAAAGAACTAGATTGGATGCGCCGTCAGCCCAAAGCGCGTACTACAAAATCTAAATCCAGGATAGACGATTTCCAGGATATTAAGGATAGAGCCCATAAACGTCGTCAAGACCATGAAGTGCAACTGGAACTCAATATGGAGCGAATGGGCAGCAAAATTGTGGAGCTACATAATATCGGGAAGTCTTTTGAAGATAATGAGTTACTAAAAAATTTCAATTATAATTTTAAGCGCGGCGAACGCATTGGTATAATTGGTAAAAATGGGACCGGAAAATCTACTTTCCTCAATATTCTCACCGGCGCGATAAAACCCGATGCAGGGAAAGTGGTTATTGGCGAAACCATTAAATTTGGTTACTACACCCAGGCAGGGATCAACATTAAACCCGGCCAGAAAGTTATCGAGGTAATTCGGGAGTTTGGTGAATATATCCCGTTAAAAAAAGGTCGGCAAATTTCGGCGCAGCAGCTTCTGGAGCGCTTTTTATTCGATCGTAAAAAACAATACGACTTTGTTGAAAAATTAAGTGGTGGGGAGCGTAAACGACTTTACTTATGTACTGTGCTTATTCAAAATCCAAATTTCCTTATTCTGGATGAGCCTACCAACGATCTTGATATCGTTACGCTAAACGTGCTGGAGAGCTTCCTGCTGGACTTCCCTGGTTGTTTAGTAGTGGTTTCCCACGACAGGTATTTTATGGATAAGATCGTAGATCACCTGTTCGTATTTCAGGGAAATGCAGAAGTGCAGGATTTCCCTGGTAATTACAGCGATTACCGGGAATATGAAGAAAGCGCATCTGCGGAAGCTAAAGAAGAAACTCAATCTACAAACCAAAAAGACAATAAAAAAGACTGGAAAAAAACCAGTTCGGGCAGTAAATTGAGTTATAACGAACAAAAAGAATACGGGAAACTAGAGAAAGAGATAGCCAAACTTGAGAAGAAAAAAGAGGAAATTCAGCAGAAATTCCTTCAGGACCTCAGCGGCGAAAAAGTAGCCGAAAATTCAGTTGAACTAAAAAAGGTAGAAGACCAGATAGAAGAAAAAACCGAGCGCTGGTTTGAGCTTGGAGCGAAGGCGGAGTAGGTTGTAGTTTGGTGCTTGGTGTTTGGTGTTTGATGTTTGATGTTTGATGTTTGATGTTTGGTGTTTGGTGTTTGGTGTTTGGTGTTTGGTGTTTGGTGTTTGGTGTTTGGTGTTTGGTGTTTGGTGTTTGGTGTTTAAAAATTCTTGTATTTTTAGTTAGTATAAAAATCGGGAATTATGGGGAAAATTGAAAGGTTTGAAGATATCGAAGCCTGGCAGCTGGCGAGATTACTTTGTAAAAAAACAGACGAACTATTTCTCAAAACCAAACTGGGCAAAAATTTTGCGCTACGTGATCAAATGGAAAGAAGTTCGGGTTCTATAATGGATAACATAGCTGAAGGATATGGTCGTGGCGGTAATCAGGAATTTCATAATTTTTTAAGCTATTCAAAAGGTTCTGCTTCAGAATTACGCTCCCAACTTTATAGGGCCCTCGACAAAAATTTAATTAATCTTGACCAGTTTGAAGACTTAAAAGAAGATTGCCTAAAAGCCGAAAATAAAATAGGAGCTTTTATGTATTACCTGAGAAAAACAGACCTTAAAGGAATTAAATTCAAAAAGCCATAAACAATTTATTTCCTCGGACAACAAACAAAAAACTCTAAACTACAAACCGCTTTGCGAATTCAATCCTACATAAAATTCCTTTTTAAATCCCAAAACCAACACGGGTTGCACTCCCCTTTTGTGTATGATTTAGTGACGAATTGTTTTTACGACAAAAAGAAATACAAAGAATATAAACTTCTAAACGACTACCGAAAAGACCTTTTAAAAAACCATAAGATAATTAAAGTTACTGATTTCGGGGCTGGTAGCAGGGTGTTTACTTCCAACGAACGTACAATTTCAGCTATTGCTAAGAATGTTGGGATTCCGAAGAAAAGGGCCAGGTTTTTATTTCGGTTGGTGAATTATTTAGAATGTAAAAATAACCTTGAACTTGGGACTTCCCTGGGAATTGGAGCTGCAGCCCTTGCTGCAAATAAAAAAAGCAGCTTAATTAGCATTGAAGGTTGCCCCCAAACCGCTGATATTGCGCGGCAACAGTTAAAGAAATACGGCTTTAATAATGTGAAGCTTATGGTTGGCGAGTTTGAAGAAATACTTTCCAGGATTTTAACCCAACCACAAGAAAAAAATAAAACCGGAGATTCAGGAATTTCAGCAAGAGCACAACCACAAACCACAAACCACAAACCACGAACAACTTTCGACCTCATTTATTTTGACGGGCACCATACAAAAGAAGCGACTTTAAAATATTTCCATCAACTGTTACCAATAGCTCATAATAATTCTGTTTTTGTTTTGGATGATATTCACTGGTCCCCAGGGATGGAAGCTGCCTGGGAGGAAATTAAAGGGCATCCCCAAGTAAAGGTAACCATAGACACTTTTTTCCTTGGACTTGTGTTTTTCAGGAAGGAACAGGAAAAGCAGCATTTTAGAATCAGGTTGTAACAAAAACGGCAAAGCGGCGTCCTATAAGCACAAAATTATTTCTGCATGAGTAAAGTCATTGAAATCAGGCAAATTACAAGGGATTTTCCGTTAGGAAATGAAATAGTAAAAGTTTTAAAAGGTATCGATCTTGATATAGATCGTGGCGAATATGTTGCAATTATGGGACCTTCCGGTTCTGGAAAATCTACCTTAATGAACTTGCTGGGCTGTCTTGATACGCCAACTTCCGGACACTATATTCTGAATGGAAAAGATGCAAGCCAGATGAGTGACGATGAACTTGCCGAAATTAGGAATAAGGAAATAGGTTTTGTTTTTCAAACTTTTAATCTCCTTCCAAGAACTACAGCTTTAGAAAATGTTGCTTTACCAATGATCTATGCCGGCTTCAACAAAACCGATCGAATTAAACGTGCTGAAGAGGTTTTAACAAATGTAGGGCTTGGAGACAGAATGGATCATAAACCTAATCAGCTTTCTGGTGGGCAACGACAAAGAGTGGCCGTGGGAAGGGCTTTGGTTAACAAACCATCCATAATTCTCGCCGATGAACCTACCGGAAACCTGGATTCAAAGACTTCTTTGGAAATTATGAATCTTTTTGATGAGATCCACGCCGCGGGAAATACTGTAATTCTGGTTACTCACGAAGAAGAAGTCGCAAACCACGCCCATAGAATTATTCGCCTTCGGGATGGAATTATAGAAAGCGATGAGCGGAAAGAGGTTTTAACCCAATAAGGCTAAACCTTCTTTACAAATTTGGTCAAAATCACTATTTGCTGGCCTTCTACCTTACCTTCAATTTGCTCAGGATTGTCGTGTACTAAAGAAACCCGTCTAACTGCAGTTCCTCGTTTTGCGGTAAGACTACTCCCTTTTACATTTAGATCTTTAGTCAGTACAACCGTATCCCCGGCTTCAATTATTGCTCCATTACTATCTTTATGTAGAACTTCCGATGAAATATTTTCTTCTGAAATCATCCGGGATTTAGCAAAAGCTTTAAGCTCTTCTTCCATATACATCATATCCAGCAAATCCTGCGGCCAGCCCTCATTTTTAAGCCTTGTGAGCAGTTGAAATACAGTTACCTGAACAGCTGGAACCGTGCTCCACATCGAATCATTAAGGCAGCGCCAGTGATTTGGAACCACTTTTTCAGGATCTTCAAATTGCTCTTTGCAAACCGAACAAATTATAAAACTTGCTTCAGACTCCGTACCAGGGAAGTTTTCATAAGTATATAGGCTTAAATTCTCTGTTGCACTGCAAAGTTCGCAGGTTGAATCACTGCGTTCGCGTAATTCTTTTTCTAAATTCATTCTTAATTATTGAAGCCGCGAAGGTAGGATATTATTCTAAACGCTTTGATAACTTGTCTGGATTTTGCCGGCTATCCCAAATAGTCAGTATTGAAATTTGTTCTTTCTCTACTTCATAAATGAGAAAATAGTACCGAACAACTTTGATTCTAACGTTTTCTTCATCAGTAGGTTTTCCAAGCTCAGGATAGTTGGAAATGAGTTTTACCGTTTCTTTAAATAGCCCAGCCAGTTTTTTACTATAAACTTTAGATTTATTTCTATTTTCCCAATACTTGAGGATTTCTTTCCTATCATTTTGCGCTCTTTGGGACCAAATTATTCTCTTAGCCATTTTTCTATTTCCTGATCGGCTTGTTCATTCGTCAAATAATCTCCTTTTTTAATTTGTTCCCGAGCTTCCATTATTGCAGAATTTTGTTCGTCGCTCAATTTATAAATTTCCTGAATTTTATTCTCCTGTTTTAAATAATGGTACAATTCCTCTAACAAATTTTTATTTTCGGATACGTTTATTTCCTCAATTAATTTTTTTCTGATATCAACAGTTTTCATAGCAGTAAGATATATAACTAATTTAAGGAATTCTGAATAATTTAAACTGAAATTTTCTATCTCGCTTCTTCAATATACTTCTCAACCCGTGCTTCTAGAATAGGAAGCGTAACCACGCCTTGTTCTAAAATCACTTCGTGAAAATCACGAATATTAAAATCGCTGCCTAAAGCTTCTTCTGCTTTTTTACGCAATTCCCTGATTTTAATCTCACCGATTTTATAGGAAACTGCCTGCCCTGGCCAGGAAATATAACGATCTACTTCTGTATTAATATTATGCATAGAAAGCGCTGTATTCTTCTCAAAGTACTCAACCGCTTCTTCCCTGCTCCAACCCATCGCGTGAATTCCGGTATCGATTACCAAACGGCAGGCGCGCCATTGCTCGTAAGTGAGTTTTCCAAACAGCTCGTAAGGCGTGGTATAAATTCCCATATCTTCAGCTAAAAATTCAGAATACAAGCCCCAACCTTCTCCATAAGCCGATAAATACATACTCCTACGGAACTTAGGTATGCTGTCTCCCAGTTCGGCATTAAGCGCATTTTGTAAGTGATGTCCTGGAACTGCTTCGTGAGCGGTTAAAGATGGTAAAACATACAACGGACGGTTTGATAAATTATAGGTGTTTACCCAATAATAACCCGGTTGGGTTTCATCTGAAGCGCCAATATAGCGCCCGGTGGTATATTTTGGTGCAATAGCATCAGGTACTTTTGCAACGCCATATGGTTTTCTTGGTAAGGTTTTAAAATAAGCGGGAAGCTTGGCGTCAATTCGCTTGGCAATGTTACGGGCTTCTTTTAATAATTCTTCCCCGGTTTTTGCATAAAACTGATCATCGGTTCTTAGAAAATGAATAAATTCCTCGAAAGTTCCATCAAATTCAACCTCCGCAATAATCTTCTTCATTTCTGAATTAATCCGCGCTACTTCCTTTAAACCTATCTGGTGAATTTCCTCTGCACTCAGGTCTAAAGTGGTATAATAATCCAATCGATTTTGGTAATATTCACGACCATTTGGAATTTCAGAAACACCTAAACTTGTTCGGGTTTCTAGCAAATATTCGGTTTCAAAAAACTCTTTAATCCTTTTAAACTGAGGAACTACATTATTAGCAATTGCATTTTCTGCAGCGCTTAAAACCGAATCCTTTTGCGCTTCGGAAAGTATACCTGGAAGATTTTCAAAAGGTTTATAGAAATAGCTTTCTTGAGGATCTTCAACGATCTGATCGTTATAAGTAGACTCGTATCCTTTAAAAATCACCCGCGGCTGGGTATTTCCTTTTTCTAAACCCTCTCTTAGCAAATGAAAATGTTGATCGACATAAGCGGGGATCGCGTTCAACTTATTCAAATAAGCTTTTACCTGGGCGTAGTTATTTAAGTCACGTACCTGGTAAGCCAGGCTTAGATGAAAACCGGAATCAGAAAGTAACGGATTTAAATAAGCTTCATATTTATAAAAATCAATCGTTTCCTGAAGCTTAAACTTCAACATTTCAAGAGAAATCTGTTGAGTTTCATTTAGAGAATCGGCACTAATCTCTTTAAGTTCTTCCAGGCGCTTTTTAGCAAATTCGGCTTCCTCTTTATAATATTTTTCGGTAAAAAGTCCTAAAGGAAATTCCTCGCGATCATAGGCTTTGTAATCTTCAATTTTACTGATAATCCCATCAAGCTTTTTTGAATTCTGTTGGGCTGATAAGCCGGAAATAAATAAAAAACTAAAGGCAAGTGAAATTAAGTGTTTCATAGAAAATGGGAATTTTCAATAAAGATAAGGTTTCTGAAGAAATGGTTTTTGGTGAAAAATTTCGCCACGAATACACGAATATTCTTCTACATATCTTTTCCTTTTTAAAAATGCCTCTCCTTATGCCGTCATTACGCGCAACCTAAGGAGGGTGGTAATCTTTTGGTTAGAAACTTTGCCACGAATACACGAATGTTTTGTCTATTTTCTTTATTCTTTTCTCTTGGTTCTTGGTTCTTAAAAAACAAATCTCAAATCCCTAATTCCCCAAGATTCGGTTTCCCAACTGCGATAATAACTCCTTTGCATCACCACGCGTTTTTTCGGTTTCTATAGCTTTAATTTCGCCGTTCTCTTCAACCAGTTTATAGCTAAAAGCGAACTCGGCATCTGCTCGGGCAATAGGGCTCAAGGTTCCGAAACGTAGGTCGTTAAAATAGATTTCACCATCTTTTTTTGAAATTGTATACCAGCCTTCAGAAATTTTAATAAGTCGTTTTACATTTCGTTTTTCGCTCCAATCACCCAGCAATTCTTGGTTTTTAGCATGAGATACGAACTCTATAGGTTGGGTATCAAAGACTGAATAATTACCAATTAGATAGGCGTCATCTACCTCCACATTCGCCGACCATAAAATAGCATTTAAGGGTGAAGGTTTGGTTTCTATATCTTTATAAATAATTCCCTGATCATCCAGGGCCTCAGTAAACCTATCATAAGTATACAGCTTTAAAGCCGGGGTAATGATCAACAAATAAATACTGCTGATTATAAGCCCTAGATTATTCAATTTTCTCCTTTTTTCCGAACCTCTTTTTTGGCGCATAGCCAGGATCAAAAACACCAGAAACGGCAGGGTGTATAGGGGATCGATCACAAATATATTCTTGTAAGCCAGACGGGTCTCCAGTGGCCAGAATAACTGCGTGCCCCAGGTTGTATGCGAATCTAACAGCGGATGCGTGAAAAAGCCCCAAAACATTAACCAGGACCAGTTTTGCCAGGTAGCAATAGATTTTCTTTCAATTTTCGATATTAGCCAGCCGAAAACCGGTGCAAAAAGTATGGAAAACGCAATAGAGTGTGTAAATCCGCGGTGGATCTCAATGGCGGTAATGGTATCGGTAAAAGCGCTGGCAAAAGTATCCAGGTCTGGGATGGTACCGGCAATTGCGCCATAGAGCATCGCTTTGTTCCCTACTTTTTTGCCGAGGACTGCTTCACCTACCGCTGCACCAAGTACTATTTGAGTTAGTGAATCCATTTATAATTTTATTTTCCTACGATTTCTAAATTTCTTTTCGATAAGAAAAAAAGTTAGAAGCTTTTTTAAAACGTCATCCTGAATTTATTTCAGGATCTAAAATGTGAATTAGAAAAATCATGTTAGAAGCTGAAACAAGTTCAGCTTGACGGTACTAGACTCTCCTATTAGAATTGATCTTATATTTTCAAAAACTTGTGAGGTCTTTTAATTAATCATCTACAATCTCCATTTTCCGAAGAAGAAAAGATGCATTCATATTCTGGCAAATCCCATCTTTGAATTTATAATCAAAATGCAATTCGTCATTGATGATTTCTGCATCGAAATAATGGTTTTTCACCTGACTTAATTCTGAAGTGATTTCGCACAAACTTAGATCGTGCGTGGCGATAATTCCGGTTGAATTAGAGTTAACCAGTTTCCTGATAAACTTTTTAGAACCAATCGCTTTATCGCTACTATTGGTGCCTTTTAAAATTTCATCCAGAATTATAAAATACCGGTCGGTTTTAATTTCGTCTACAATAAATTTAAGTCGTTTTAATTCTGAAAAGAAATAGGATTCGTCGTCACTTAGCGAATCGCTGGTACGCATACTGGTAATAAGTTTAATCGGCGCATATTTACAGGCTTCAGCGCAAACCGGAAGCCCAATATTACTCATTAAAATTTGCAGGGAAACCGTTCTTAAAAACGTACTTTTCCCAGCCATATTTGCACCGGTAATGATAAAAAATTCTTCATCTCCAATAGCAAAATTGTTCGCAACTCTCTTATTGGGATCTAAAAGCGGATGCGCTAATTTTGTTGCTGAAATCCCTCTTTTTTCCTTGATGATTTCAGGAAAAACATAATCGGGATGATTAAAAACAAAATTACCCAGCGAATTATAGGCATCGGTAAATTCAATCACTTCAAACCAGTTTTCTACGTGTTGCCTATAGTTTGAAATCCATTTTTCCAGCTTATAGCTTTGCCGAAGGTCCCAAAGCAAAAACCCGTTGGCAAAAATGCCAAAAAGCATATTGTTACGCTGGTCTAAGGCATCAATCGCTTTGGAAAATTCTTTAAAAATCGCCGAGGCTTTTTTCTTTTCGGCATTAATAAGTTCCTGGTTCTTTTTTAAGGTTTCCGAAGAAAAATTTTCCTTTTCAATAAGTCCAAGTAAAAAATGATATTGATGAAAAGTATCCTGAATTTTACTCACGCTGCCCGAAAGTAAATTAATCTTTTTCAGGTAAATTCCGGTAAAAAGCAATCCGGCCAGAAACCAAAGGAAAAGATGGATGCCTTTTAAATAATCAAAGGAATAGCCAGCAATCACCAATATCGATATCACCGAAAATACTGTTGGCAGCCATTTGATGTAATTCGGAACAAAATTTTTATAGTTTTTAAACCAGTTGACTACAGTTTTTGAAGGGGTTTCGGTTTTTACCAATTTAGCCAGCGCGGTAAATTCCTGTCGCCACTCCGGTTTTTGTGCTAATTCTTTTATGGTTTCCTGTTTCTGCTGAATATTCTCAATGCTATTTTCGGTAAAAATACCCGCGAGTTTTTTAGTGCCTTCATAAAGAGAGGTGCGGTTGGAATATTGAAAAAACGAACCCCGCCCAAACAAATCGATATCCTGACTGTAGGGATGCAACGGATTTTCAAATTCGCTCCCATTAGGCAACTCGTGGAAATTCCTGGTTTTAAGAATATCAATTTCCAGTTCGTTTAGCTTGATGATTTCTTTTTGCTTATCACTTTTATCCTTAAGGTCACTGTGTCGCGAAACCAAGAACAGGAAAATTGCAATCCCGCCGATAATTACAGGAACGATCACGTTCATATTTCCGAAGAAATAATAAATAGCGAAGCAAATTGCCAGAAAAATCAGTAAGCGGATGAAACTGGAAACCATCAGCTTTTTCGAAATCTTGCTTAATTCCTGCTGATGTATTCCTTTTTGTTTTTTATAAAATTCGAGTGGGTTATTCATCTAAATCCTTAAGTTCTTGTTGTTGTTTTTTCGTTAAGCCCGCTTTCACCAAATTATAAGAATGGTCTATCAATTCATATACAATACCTGGTTTTAAATGCCCATCCAGGATCACGGTATTCCAGTGTTTTTTGTTCATATGATACCCAGGCAAAATGTTTGATTCATATTCTTCCCGAAGTTCTACTGCCTTCCCAGGATCGCATTTTAAGTTTACACTAACTGGCACTGAATCCAGCCCTGTCAAGGCAAAAACCTTTCCCATTACTTTAAAAACCAACGTATCCGGACCAAAAGGTAATTCTTCGGTCACTCCTTTTTTGCTGATGCAGTAATTTCTAAGGGTTTGAATGTCCATAATAAAGTCTTGTCATTTCCGTAGCCCGTGCTGAATTTATTTCAGTAAAGACGGAAACCTATATTTAAAAAGTAAAAACACACTAGATCCTGAAACCAGCCCGCCTGAATGAACGGGCAGGTTCAGAATGACGGATCAACTTAATTTTCTATTTTTTTCTGTTTTTTATCCTCTAAAGTCAGTGCGGTATAATCGAGTTTCCAGCCTATGGTTTCCACAATTTTTTCCATCAACAAGATAGTATCCAACGCCTCTTTTCTTGCCTGGTCTAAAAGTCCGCTTTGCGGTATTTTATCTACGATATAATTCTTCGCATCGCGGTTAATATCGGTAAGGTCTGAAGTGGTGAACGGATTAGCCCAGCCTTCCCGCTTGTCATAATATTTAAAGTCAGTTTCTACAGTAAGCAATTCCGGCTGCGGAAAATTGGTAAGTAAAATCGTTCTTTTCTCGTTGTCGCTATTCATTCGAATTTTGCTAAGATCAAAACCAACGTGCGCTTTGGCATTCACCAGAACGATCGCTTTTTTCTTTCCAAGTAACAAACTCAGGTATTTTTCCTTTAAATTCTCGTAATGATAGATTTCAGAAAAATCGCCTTCAACTGTAATGAACTTGCAAACGCTTTTTATTTTGTCCATAATCACCAGCGATTGCTCGTTGGTTTTAAGCTTTGATTTCTCCCTGTTAAACCGGGCAAAAATAAAATACGCCACGACCGCTCCCACGGCCAAACCGATAAATAAAAATTCCATATTAATTTCCTATTTCTCCCAAATGAGTGAATTTGAAGCCTTTTTCATATTTAAGTCCGTAGCCTAAAATACGATCAAAAGCTGCGTGTGAAAACAAAATTACGCCTATTAATTGAAATACCTCATTCTGAATGTAAAATCCCAATAACCATAGTAAAATGGCAAGTCCTGTATGGTGAAAAATGTTGTAAGTGAGCGCACCGATTTTATTTCCGAAGAGGTAGCCCAGCATTCCAAAATCTGGTGTAAAAAATAATACCAAAAACCACCACCAGGCAAAATTCAAGTAGCTAAAAGCAAAAACTCCAAGCAATAACATTGCGAGTTCTTCGAGTTTGAGTGTTATTTTCATAGCTAATCTTATAAAACTATTATTGAATTATATATAAAACAGGTTTTGAAGGGCTGGCATCATTTTCAAAAGAAGCGAACTGTAGGTTTAGTAAATAATCCCCATCCGATATTGAATTTGGAACGTAGATCAACTCGGTAATTGTGGCTTCAAAGCGGGTGTTTTTAGGGTAATTCCAAAAAGCTTTATGCGCCAGCAACTTCCCACCGTCTTTTTCTTTATCTACGGATGGCAAATCGATCAGCAAATGCTTAACTCCTGACTTTCTAATATAAATCGCAGCTTCTTCGCTAAGGTACGGCCAGTTGGTATGCGAATATTTTCTAGTTTGCTTTTCCCGAAAATTGGGAAGCGTTCTAATAATTAAAGCTTCGGTATTTTTAGACTGAAATTTTTCTTTTAAAATTACTTCGGAAATCACCTGGTCTTCACCAATTGTTTCTGGTTCAATTGAAATCAATTTAGAAAAAAAGAAAAAAGTTTTAAGCGTCTGATTGATGCTGTAAAATTCCCTGGAAATATGCCCAACACATTCGGTATGCGTGCCGTGCGCGTGAGGATTAAATTGAATATTATTAAAATTAACTGAAGCACCTTCGGAAACTTTCCCTATAAAATCACCGTCTTTTACCGGGTTTATTTTGGGCGCATTAAGATACCAGGCCACCGGATTTTTAGCATCCCCGCGCAAGCCGATGGAAATATCCAGCGGTTTTGAAAAATCTGTCTGGTAGGTTTGATTGTTGAGTTCTATACTTGCTTTCACAAGCTAAATGTATTAAAAAAGTTTTGTTCTAAACAAAATGGAAATAGAATGAGATGAGGGTTTCTAGAACCTTAGGGAATTGTCATCCTGAACTTGTTTCAGGATCTAAGTTGTTCGTGATTAGAATATGTTAGAATCCCGAAGAGAATTCGGGATAAAGTCTGAAATAAATTCAGCTTGACGAAATTAGAGTTTTAAAATACTCCCCTAGATTTAAAGTGAAAACCAAAGCTAATTTTCCTCAAGAAAAAACAAATCAGCAGCAATGCCATCACTCAAAAATTTTCCTTTTGAAGTAATATGAAAAACGCCATTATTTTCTTTGAGTAAATTATCATTTTGAAGCGCCTTCGCAAGTTTGAGAAAATGAATTTTATAATTTTCCCCGAATTTTCCCGCAACCTCATCAATATCAACCCCAAATTTGGTGCGTAAGCGCGTCATCACATATTCGTTGTATTTATCTGAAAGCGATAAGTCTTCTGTTTCATGCGGAATTTCGCCTTTTTCAAGTGCTTTTATATAAAGCGGATTATTCGAAATATTCCATTTCCTGGAATTGCCATCGTAGGAATGCGCAGCAGGACCAATTCCCAAATATGGTTTCCCTAGCCAGTAAGCTGTATTGTTTTGCGAAAAATAACCCGGTTTGCCGAAATTTGAAAACTCATAATGCTCAAAGCTATTTTCGGTAAGGGTTTCAACTAAAATTTCAAAATGAAGCTTGGCAGCTTCATCGTCTACCGGTTTAATTATTCCCTTTTCAATAAATTTCTGAAGTGCTGTATTCGGTTCTACAGTTAGCGCATAGCTGGAAATATGTGGAACCCTTAGATCCAATGAGATTTCGAGGTTTCTTTTCCATCGCGCCACACTCATTCCCGGGATTCCGTAGATAAGATCTATGGAAATATTATCGAAATATTGTTTGGCAAGTTTTATACTTTTTAAAGCTTCTTCCGAATTATGGGCGCGGTTCATCAACTTTAAATCTTCTTCAAAAAATGACTGGATTCCGATACTTAATCGGTTGATTTTCGAAGCGGCAAGCATTTTTATTTTTTCTTCGGTTAAATCATCGGGATTTGCCTCCAGGGTGATTTCGGGGTTTTTAGCAATTTCATAATTAGCATAAATCGTTTCAAAAATCCGCTGAAGTTCATCAGCTTCCAGCAAACTCGGCGTGCCACCTCCAAAATAAATTGTCCGGATTTCAGTTGATATAAGTTCGTCTTTTCGCAATACCAATTCCTTGCAAAGCATATCCACCAGCTGCCCTTTCTTTTTTAAAGATGTAGAAAAATGAAAATCACAATAATGGCAGGCCTGCTTACAAAAAGGAATGTGGATGTAGATACCAGACATTTTGTTGATTTGAGGATTACTTGAGATAATCTGAAATTATTTAATTTTCTTAGGATTTTGCTTTACAAAAGCAGCCCAACCGGTATAATTTTTACCGACTTCAGTCCGCCCCGAATTGTAAAAATGACAAACTGCAGCTGCAAGCCCATCGGTTGAGTCGAGATTTTTGGGTAGGGATTTCAAGCCGAGTAAACTTTGCAGCATTTTCGCTACCTGTTCCTTGCTGGCATTTCCGTTCCCGGTAATCGCCATTTTTATTTTCTTAGGTAAATATTCAGTAATTGGTATTTGTCTTGAAAGTCCGGCAGCCATGGCCACACCCTGTGCCCTTCCTAATTTGAGCATGGATTGCACATTTTTACCGAAAAACGGAGCTTCAATCGCGATTTCATCGGGGTGATAAGTGTCTATTAATTCTATGGTGCGCTCAAAAATCAATTTCAGTTTTACGTAGGGATCACTGTATTTACTCAGCTGCAATTCGTTCAGCTGCATAAATTTCATCTCTTTATTTTCCACTTTTATGAGTCCGAAACCCATAATCGTGGTGCCGGGATCAATTCCCAAAATAATTCTTTCGCTCTTCAAAATAGCTGTTTCAATTTAAAGCCTGCATAATTCAGCCGGTTTTGCAAAGCTAAACAATTTCATTTCCCTACTCACCAGGCTGGATTTTAATTACGCTGTTGCCGCAACTACTTTTCTGCTTTAGCTTCTGTGGTTTTGCATTAATTTAGTTTACTTTACCGGGAATAAGAAACTAAAAACCGAATATGATTTTCTTTATAATTATTTGTTTTTGTTATTCGGTTTTAATGTTAATGCTGCTTTACGGCTGGAAAAAAATACCGGAATTTTTTTCGGAAAATTCACCTGCGGAAATTAGGTTTTCAATCATTATTCCTTTTAGAAATGAAGCCGAAAACTTACCGGTTTTACTAAGTTCCCTTAACGAAATAAATTATCCTAAATCAAAATTTGAAATATTACTTGTCAATGATGAATCTGACGATAATTCGGTAGAAATCATCAAAGAATTTCAGGAAAAACATTCAGAATTCAGTGTAAAACTTTTAGCAAACGAACGAGTTTCAAATTCGCCGAAAAAAGATGCTATTACTAAAGCGATAAATTCGGCGAATTTTGAATATATCCTTACCACCGATGCCGATTGCCGTGTTCCTGAAAACTGGTTAAAAACTTATAATGATTTTATCCTGAAAACCGGAAATAAACTTATTGCCGGACCAGTAGCTTTAATTCCGTTTTCTTCAAAAAACAAACAAAAATCCCAATTTAGAAATTTCGAAGCGCTGGACATTTTAAGCCTGCAGGCATCAACCGCAGGAACTTATGGGATAGGAAAAGCTTTTATTTGCAATGGTGCTAATTTATGTTATGAGAAGAACACCTTTTTTAAGGTTTTAGGCTTCTCGGGAAACGATATAATCGCCAGTGGCGACGATGTTTTCCTGCTAGAAAAATTTCAGCAAGAAAATTATAAAATCGGTTTTTTGAAAAGTCGGGAAGCTATTGTTTCTACTCAACCCCAAAACGATTTGGACCATTTGGTGTCTCAAAGAATAAGGTGGGCTTCCAAAGCAACGGCTTATAAAAGCCTTTTCACAAAATTCACAGGACTCACCGTTCTTTTAATGAATTTAAGCCTGGTCATCGCTGCCATTTTGGTGTTCTTTCAACTCCTGCCTTACCAACCTATTATAATTATTTTTCTAGTAAAATTCAACCTGGATTTTATTTTGATTTATAGTTCAGCTAAGTTTTTTCAGCGGGAAACCGTATTGCGAAGTTATTTTTGGAGCAGTGTGTTTTATCCTTTTTTTAGTACTTATGTAGCAGTGAAATCCCTATTTTCGGGCTTTTACTGGAAAGGAAGACAATTTAAAAAGTAAAGATGAATTATTATATTTTGAGTTATATCACTGCAGAGAACTACCTGGAAGAACGGATGAAATTCAGAAAAGAACATTTAAACCACGCCACTGAATATTTCAATGAAGGTTACCTCACGCTTGGTGGAGCCATAGATTCGGCCAACGAAGCTGTATTGGTCTTTAAAGCCGAGACTGATAAAATAGCTAAAGCTTTTGCTGAAAACGATCCCTATGTGAAAAACGGCCTCATAAAAGCCTGGACGGTTAAAAAATGGAACGTGGTGATTGGGAATTAGAAATTTGATTTCGTACCTCTAACCTCGTATTTCTAACTTCTGGCTTATTCAGCTTTAATTACAATTGGCATTTTAAAAACGGTAGACACGGGTACCCCACGCTTGCTGGCGGGATATATTTTTGGAAGGGAATCTATAGACTGGTCCAGCCAAAGTCTTAATTCAGGAAGCTGGTTGTTTAATGTTGAATCTATTTTAACCGAATCTATCTCAGGTTGGCCGGCACTATTAATCTCAAGATAAAGATAAAGCGTATCGTCTATGGACTCTGTAACTACGGGTTGTTGTTTGGAAAGGTATGCATAAATATTCTCAGCGACTTCCCGCTCAAAACAATCGCGTGCTGCGATGAGTTCAGTTTCATTTTGGCAATCTACAAAAGCAGGATATTCGTCAACTTCTTTCCAATTAAGCGTTTGGGATTCCAGCTCCAGCACCTCTTCTGAAGAAATTTTCTTGGTCTCAAAATTACAGGAGAAAATTACAAAAACAGTAATTGCAAGTAAACTTCGCCGCAACAGAATCGGGAAGTAATTATAGAAGTAACAACACTTAAATCTCGAGACAGGTTTCAGAGCATTTAAATCTCGATTATCGAGTAAAGCTTTTTTCATTGGCAAACGCGCTTGGACTTTGAGCAAAAGTAATGAAATTTAAAAGAAAGCTTTGTGAAAATCAATAGCTAATCTTAATCGCATCCAGTTCTTAAGACTTTACTTCTTCCTGCCAACCGGAGTCTTACAAATTGAAATTTCTATACTCCAAAAGATGTTTATTTGTCTTTCTTGATAGTTTTTACCCAAGTTAATTTCCAGCTAAATGTATTTTTTTCTTAAGATCGCTTATCCTGATTTTTGCACGATATAACATCCCGTCGTTTCCTATACTTTCGTATTTATTAAAATAAGCTTGATAATAGCCTATCACTGTTTCGTCATCGACCATATAATTATCGGCTGCTACGGCACGTTCATATAAAGCCCTTTCATTATCTGGATTTTCTTCCAGGGATTTATTAAAATAATCCAGCGCATCTTTATGCTTCTCCTGCATTTTGTAGGTGAGTCCCAAACTTAAATATTCGGCATAAGTCTGGGCTAAAATAGAGAGCAAAGAGGGATTATTAGGATTTGCCCGAAGCCCGCGTTTACTATAATGCTCTGCCATAGTATACTGCCGGTTCCTTAAGTTATCCTTCGCTACTTTATAAAGCGCTGCCTGGTGAGTGGTGTCCAACATTATAGTGTACGTAAAATAATGCATCGCTGTGCTGTCTTTTAGTTTTTTCTTAATTAATCCTTGCTGGTATTTAAAACTGGCATTCCTGGGATATTTTTTACTCAAAACTTTAAACAGGCTATCGGCAGCTTTGAGTTTTCCGGTTTTCACCAATAATTCCCCGTAATCTACTGCCGTTAAAATGCGGTTGGGATTTTCGTTTAAAACCTTTTTATAGTTCTCCAGCGCAATTTCGGGTTGGAGGTTCGCAGCGTAGTTTTTAGCCAACTTAAGATAGGTTTTCTCTGTTTTAGGATTAATTTTCTGAAGTTTCTCAATCGCTTCGGAATATTATCCCACGGCATACAAACTGTCTGAAATAGCCAAAGCCGAAGTCTGGGCTTCGGCTTTAATGGCTAAGATTAATATAATTATTAGACTAACTCTATTCACTGCTACCTACTTGCAAAACTATAGGAAGTGAATACATCACACTTATGTCCTTACCATCTTGTTTTCCCGGCTGCATCTGTGGAAGTTCAGAAATAACCCTAATGGCCTCAGCTTGTAATTCGGGGTGTGAAGCTCGGGCTTTTACATCTACTACTTTTCCGGTTTCATCTATTCTAAATTGGGTAATAATACGATTCACACCTTTTAGGTTTAATTCCTCCCCTAGATTGGTATTAAAATTCATATTTACAAATCGGGTAATCTGGCGACTCATACAATCTTTTCTCTCCTCATTAGAACTTAAGTCTTCACAACCTTGAAAAACAGGAACATCTTCAACTACCGCAAAAGGAACGTCTAAAGTCGCATTAGAATAAGATTTTTCAGCCGATGATGAAGAAAGATCTTTAGATTTCTCTTGAACATCCTTATAAGTTTTAATAGCTAATTCCATAAGCATCTTACTTTCTTCCTCGGAAATATTCTCACTTTCCTGAATTTTAATGTTTAATTCATCTATTTGTTCTGAAAGAGACTGTTTCTCATTGATTCCTTCCCTATCTTCAGAGCAAGACACATAAGTGAGCATCATAGAGAGTAAAGGAAGTACGAATAAGTACTTGAATTTCGCAACTGTTTTTGATCTTGATTTTTGTAACATAATAATTCATTTTTTGATTAATGAATGATTAAAAAATTGATTGATGAATGAAATATTCTGCGTGTTAAACGCGGTATTGAGCAACTGTTCGTAATAGCTGCGCTTTGTCGTGGTTTTTACCACATTCGCATCGGCGATGAACTCGTGCAAAGTGGCGATCCTGCTTTGGTAGATATACACCAGCGGATTAAACCAAAATATGATCTTTAAAGCTTCAAAAAACACCAAATCCAGGCTGTGTTTTTGCTTTACGTGAACCAGTTCGTGTGAGAGAATTTGTTGCTTTTCAGCTTCAGATAATTTATCTCCTAAAAAGATGGTTTTAAAAAAGGTACAGGCAATATTGGAGTTAGGAACTTCAATTATCCGTAGTTCTTTATTTTCTGAAATTCTTCGGAAGCGAAATAAATGGTTCAGGTTTTGGTATTTTTTTAGCAAAAGAATTAAACTAAGCACCACTCCTGAAATGTAAGTTACCAGCCACCAGTTTATTTGCAAACCCTGCTCCTGCGCTACATTTACGGCCGGTAATTGCTGGATATTTTCCGGTTGCCCCCCAATATAAACTTCGGGAAGCCAAACTTGTGAAAGAGCAGAAATAGATTCTGCCGGCACCAAAGCCGATAAACTTTCAAATTTCAGTAAAGGCAGTAAGAGCGAAACAAGCGGTGTCAACAATAAATACCAACGGTTTATCGTGAAAAATGTCTCTTTTTTTAGCAGCAGTTCATACATCAGCAAAAAGCCAAGTTGGAACAATACCACCTGAAGTATATACTGTAACATTATTTCTCCTTTTTATTGATTTCCTTTAAAATAGCTTCCAGGTCTTTAGTGTCCATATCGTTCTTTTTCATAAAAAAAGAAACCATACTTTTAAAGGAGCCGTTAAAATAGTTGTTCATCAATTTATTGATGCTTTGGTTACTGTAGGTTTCACGCGCCAAAAGCGGATAATACAAATAGCCTTTCCCCTTCTTTTCGTGATCTACGAAACCTTTGTCTTCCAGGATTCTCACAATGGTAGAAACCGTGTTGTAAGCCGGTTTTGGCTCCGGCATTTCCTCAATTATTGAAGCGACATTGGCTTTCTCCAGTTTCCAGAGAATTTGCATAATCTCTTCCTCAGCTTTGGTTAGTTGTTTCATAAATATTTCTTTGTCATTTCCGCCCCTCTAAAAAATCGGGATAAACTCCGGTGGAAATCTATTTTATTGTGGATATTTAGGTTTGTTTTTTCATTTTTTGTTCGCCCAAAAAACGAAACAAAAAAGGGCGTCCTATGTGGAGGTGTTTTTTTGGCAACAAGGCCAAAAAATCGCAAATCAGCAGCTAAATTTTTTCCAGGGCTTCAAAAATTATTAACGCTGCTGATTTTCTACACTCACACACGGAGTTTAAAACTCGCTATGCTCGAAATCGTCATTTTCCTACTTAGATAATTTTTTTTATCACTGGCCTCAGGATGACGTTTTTATTTAACCCGAATCAAATTATTTGCTCCGCTCGAAGTGACAAGTTCAGGATGACGTTTAATCCAAATTCTATTCTGCTAATATAAACTAACATTTTAGTTTAACCTAATTTTTTAGTTGAAAATTTATTCGAAATTAATCTATCTTTGAAAATCAATTTATTTTAAAAGACTATGGATCTTATCTTTTTTGGAATTGGAGCGGTATTAATGATCCTGGGGATACTGGGAAGTTTTTTACCGGTTTTACCGGGTGTACCGCTTAGTTGGGTGGGTTTGCTTCTACTCTATTTAGCACCATCCGTCCCAATAAATTACTGGGTTTTGGGAATCGGTTTTACTCTCGCGGCTATAATTTATGCTTTACAATTAATTATCCCCGCAATGGGAACTAAAAAATACGGCGGAAGTAAATCTGGAATTTGGGGCGCAACTATTGGATTGGTGATCGGTATTTTTGTTCCTATTCCCTTGGGAATAATAATCGGGGCTTTTGCCGGAGCTTTTATTGGGGAAATCATCAACAAATCTGATTCTAAATCGGCGTTACGGGCAGCTTACGGATCGTTTATCGGTTTGCTTGCTTCCACTTTTATGGAGTTCGTGGTAGCAGTAGGCTTTTTGATTTTCTTCAGTTATAAAGCCTGGGAATTTCGGGAATTGATATTTTAAAAAAGAGACTGCTTAAAAAATGGTTTTACTAAAAGTCGGGTAAATCGAGCTTAACCCCTTTAAGTTGTAAACTTGTTTTTTTTAAACAGTCTCTGGAAACATATTAATGTGCTACAAAAACAGCTTTTCGTTTCTTGAGCTGCTGTTCCAGTTCGAAGATGGTTTTTTTGATGGCTAATTCAAAACTTTCTTCGGTTGAGGAAGCAAAAATCCTGGGGCCGGGTACACTTAGCTCGATCTCACAAATCTTTGATTTTCCTGTAGGGTCATTGCCTTCTTTAAAGTACACTTCGGCTTTTATAAGCCAGTCATATTTTTCTGATAGTTTATTTAAGTTTTTTGAGACATTTTGAGTTAAATCTTCACTTCCTTTTGTTTTTATAAACTGAATATTGATAAGCATAGTAGTAGGTTTTTAAGTTTAATCAAAGTTAGTTTTAAGCCTCTTTCAAAAATATGATGAGGATCACTTTGATTTAGATTAGACGCTATTTCTAATTTAATTCTGTTAGTTTTTCGGTGTCTTTTATATACTCGGTTATTTTGAAAAGCGCTAACCTGTTTAACCTGAAAGCTTTTACAAAACTTGCGATCTCATCTTCTAAATGTTCGTGTTCTAACCTAAAAACCCTTGAATCCTCAATTTTTTCCAGGATCATTTTTCCTATTTGCTCCCTATGCTTATCGGTTTTTCCCAATAAATCCTCGCATCGCTCTCTGAGCCTTAAAAGCTCGTTTTTCATTTTTGAAGCAACTTTATAATTCTCATCTTTATCTATCCAGATAAAATAGCTATCTAAAAGTTTATGCAGAAAACTGAGATCGTCCCTAAAAAAATGCAGATCTGAATTCCAGTGTTTGGTAAGTGCATAGAGCTGCTCCATATTGGCTTCGGCAATAAAATCACCTTTCGGCCTTTTCCTTATACTTTCCATAATTATACGCTTTTATAATCTATTGAAATTAAGATAAACTGAACTAAAAAAGTATGATTTTCGTCAGTATCCAAAAAGATTAATTCGCTAATTTCAAAGCTTTTAATAGTTGTGATATTAGCAATGAAGCAGCACCAAAAACAATTATCACTACAAAGTGATTAGCCGAAAGCGGAACTAGTGATAGGGCTTCAGCCATTACCGGAATATGGTAAACAAGCACCAGAATTAAAATCGAAAAGACTAAAGCTGCCCAAACCCAGGGATTGGTGGTTACTTCATTTTTCCAAAAAGAAATTTTTCGTCTTGGGAGGTTAAAGACATTTAACAACTGGCCTAAAATAAGAGTGTAGAAAGCAATATTATTTACCGAAATTGAACTTAACCCCATTTTAAAATGAGTGTAGGCCACGACCCCAATTACCGACGCGGTAATACTTAAACCATACAAAACTGTGGCAGTCCAAAGTTTTTTGGTAAGAATGGGCTCTTGCGGATCCCTTGGAGGATCTTTCATGATGTTTGGATCTCCTTTCCCCACACCAAGGGCTAAAGCCGGGAAAACATCGGTTATCAGGTTTAGAAAAAGAATTTGAAGCGGAAGCAGGGGCATTGGTAAATTACTCAGGGAAGCCAGCGCTACTGAAATTATCTCTGCCAGGTTACAGGAAAGTAAGAAGATTACAAACTGCCTGATATTCTCAAAAATGGTTCGCCCCTGTCTTATTGCAAGTTCTGTAGACGTGAATTTATCGTCCATTAAAATCACATCAGCAACTTCTTTAGCGGCCTCGGTCCCCCGAATTCCCATCGCAATGCCAATATCAGCTTTCTTAAGGGCCGGGGCATCGTTTACGCCATCGCCAAGCATTCCAACGATCGCCTTATTTTTCTGGTAAAATTCCACCAGATTCAGTTTTTGACCAGGAACCATTCTGGCAAAGATCCCGGCTTGCAGTATAGTTTTTTGTTGGTCTTTGGTTAACGTAGCTATTTCTTCAAGATCTGATCCATTCACCACCATTTCTTCGGGCGCATCTACGGCAATTAACCCGATTTCCTCCCCTATTTTTCTCGCGGTATCGGGATGATCTCCGGTAACCATGACCACTCTTATTCCTGCGTTTTTATAGGTTTCAATAGCTTTTTTGATATCTTTCCGTGGCGGATCTAAAAATCCCAGAATCCCAACAAATGTAAGATTCTCCATTAAGGTTTCATATTCCGGTTTTTCTTTACTTTCTCTGAACGCAAAAGCCAGAACCCGCATTCCTTCGGCTGCGATTAGTTTTGCCTGTTGCTGCCATTTTTCTTTATCCTGAAAATCTTTGGGCCCTTCTTCGGTTAAAACTAAACCACAGGAATCCAGCAGAGCTTCCAGCGCTCCTTTAACGCATATTAAATAGTCACTTTCAAAATTATGTAAAGTAGCCATTTTTTTGATTTCAGCATCAAACGGAATCTCGAGTATTTTGGGATATTTTTCCTGAAGTTCTTTATAATCAAATTCCATTTCCCCAGCGAATTCAACTAAAGCGATCTCTACAGCATCTCCGGTGAATCCGCCATCCTTTAATTTTGAATTATTGCATAAACTGCCTATGAGTATTAGTTTCTCAAAGGCGGGATCTTTTTTGAAATTTGCGGCTTGGGAAGCAGGAAATTCTGAAGTACCCAGCACCACATGGTGAACGCTCATTTTATTTTCGGTAAGCGTACCAGTCTTATCGGTGCAGATTATCCCGGTTTCCCCCAGCGTTTGAACCGCTTCTAATTTTTTAATCACCACATTTCTTTTTGAAAGTCGAAGCATGCCCCTGGCAAGTGCGATAGTAGCGACGATAGGCAAACCTTCCGGAATGGCAGCTACCGCCAGGGCGATCCCGGTTTTAATCATCATCAGTAAATCTTTGCCCTGAAAATAGCCCGTTATTACAATAAGAATAGCGAGAATTAAGGTAAGCCAAATAAGCCACCTGCTTAACTTTGCAAGCTTTTTTTCTAAAGGCGTACTTTCTTTTTTAGCGCTACTGGTTAGTTCGCTAATGCGTCCAATTTCTGTTTCAATTCCTGTAGCAATCACAATTGCTTTGGCCTTTCCTCTCACCGCAATGGTACCTTTGTAAAGCATATTATTCCGGTTCGCTAACGGAACTTTTACTGGCAACGCTTCAATAGTTTTTTCTATTTGATTGCTCTCCCCGGTGAGGATCGCTTCTTTTACCGCAAAACTTTCAGTTTCCAGCATACGGCAATCTGCAGGAATAACATCACCACTTTCCAGAATTACAATGTCCCCGGGAACCAATCCCGTCGCTTTAATGTGTTTCTCCTTTTCATCACGCAAAACATTGGCCTGTGTTTCTACCATTTTCTGCAAAGCCTCTACCGAGCGAATTGCCTGCCATTCCATAAAAAAACCTATAAGGGCGGTAATGAGAATCACTATTAAAACCGCCGTGCCTTCCAGCCACTCGCCAAAGAAATAAGCCATGGCCATAGCCGCAGCCAGAATATAAATTATGGGATCAAGAAATTGTTCTAAAAATATGAGTCCGATATTTTTAGACTTGGCCGCCTTTAAACGGTTAGGACCATGTTTTTTTAATCCTGCAGCAACTTCAGAGGAAGTTAATCCTTTATCGGGATCTACCTTAAATTCTGAAAGGATTTTTTCAGCAGGGATGGCGTGCGGATCTTTCAACATTTCTTAGTGTTTTACCGCCCCGCTTCAGCCTGATTAATATTCTCTATTCCTTTTAAAAGCGCATCAGGGTTAAACGAAATACTGCTTATTTTTTCATTTACCAAAAAAGAAGCGAATTCGGGAAAATCACTGGGTGCCTGCCCACAAAGTCCTATTTTCTTCCCGGCTTTGCGGGCTTTTTGTATTGCGGTAGCAATCATTTCTTTCGCAGCTGCATTATTTTCATCAAATACATCAGCCATTAATTCTGAATCGCGATCAACTCCAAGGGTTAGTTGGGTAAGGTCGTTGGAGCCAATAGAAAATCCGTCAAAAAATTCAGCAAATTTCTCCAGGAGAATTACATTAGACGGAATTTCAACCATCATATAAATTTCGAGGGAATTTTTTCCTCGTTCCAGACCGAATTCTTTCATTAAATCGAACACACTTTTCGCTTCATTTATGGTTCGACAAAAAGGGATCATCACTTTTAAATTCTCAAGGCCCATTTCTTCCCGAACCCTTTTAATGGCTTTGCATTCCAGTTCAAAAGCCTCTTTGTAATTGGGGTGATAATAACGTGCCGCACCTCTAAAACCAAGCATAGGATTTTCTTCTAAGGGCTCAAATTGGCGACCTCCTATTAAGTTCGCATATTCGTTACTTTTAAAATCACTAAGCCTCACAATTACTTCTTTAGGAGAAAAAGCAGCGGCCATTACGGCAATTCCACGGGATAATTCTTCTACAAAAAAATCACGTTTATCTTTATACTGCCAGGTTAGTTCTTCAATGATCTTTTTTGCAGCCTTTTCTTTAACCTTATCATAGTTCACCAAAGCCATCGGGTGGATTTTCACCCGATGGGTAATAATGAATTCCATACGCAATAAACCCACTCCATTATTGGGATAAAAAGAAAGCTGAAAAGCCCTGTCCGGATCTGAAAGAATAAATTTAGCTTCGGTCTTTGGCAGGGAAATCTTTCCAAAATCAATTTCATTTGTATCAAATTCCAGGGCGCCTTTATATACAAAACCGGTTTTTCCTTCGCAGGAAACGGTAATCATTTCACCATCTTTAATCTTCTCAGTAGCATCATTGGTTCCCACAATAGCGGGAACTCCAAGCTCTCGAGCAACAATTGCCGCGTGACTTGTTCGGCCACCTCTTTCGGTTACCACCGCTACTGCTAATTTGAGTAACGGATCCCAATCTGGACTCGTGTTATTGGTGATTAGAATTTCACCGGGATTCAATTTATGTCCTTCCTCCGGCGATTTTAAGTACCTGGCTTTTCCGGTTGCGATGCTGGAGCCAATGGCGCTTCCGCTGGTAAGGACATCCCCTTTTTCTTTTAGATGATATTCTATATAAAATCGTTTATCCTCGTCTTTATGCACTGTTTCTGGTCTGGCCTGGGTAATAAAAAGCTCGTTGGTTAACCCGTCTTTTGCCCACTCCACATCCATTGGGCGACTGTAATGCTTTTCGATTAGTAAAATCCACCGGGAAAGTTTAATCACCTCCTCATCACTCAAAACAAAACTATCCTGTTTTTCGAGCGGAGTTTCAATATTCACGGTGGAAGAATGGCCACTGGATTCGGCGTAAACCATAGAGAGTTCTTTATGACCCAGTGTTTTCTGAATAATAGGGTTTTCAGCTTTCTCAATAGTAGGTTTAAAAACATCGAATTCATCGGGATTAACCATTCCCTGCACAATATTTTCCCCCAATCCCCAAACGCCAGATATATGAATAATGTTCTTAAAACCTGATTCAGGTTCCAGGCTAAAACCAATTCCGGAGCAACTAATATCTGATCGCACCATTTTTTGAACACCCACAGAAAGTGCGACATCGTGATGTAGAAACCCCTTGTCTTCCCTGTATTTGATAGCACGGTTGGTATACAGGGAAGCAAAACAATCTTTAACCGCGTTAAGTAAAGCCTCTGAACCTTTAATATTCAAAAAAGTATCGTGCTGGCCTGCGAAACTCGCATTGGGCAAATCTTCGGCAGTGGCACTACTCCTAACAGCAACCTGTATATCTTTTTCTTCTCCCAGCTCCCGGTAGGCTGAAATAATTTCTTCGGAAAAATCATCAGAAAAATTCCCAGATAAAATTAGCCCCCTGGCTTCAGCCCCAATACTGCTTAGGTTTTCAAAATTTTTCCGATTCAGTTTTTTTAGCAGATTTTTTATCTTTTCTTCAATATTATTCGACTTTAAAAAAGTCCAGAAGGCTTCAGAAGTAGTCGCGAAACCATCTGGCACCAAAACACCTTCAGAAGACAATTCGTTATACATTTCGCCCAGGGAAGCATTTTTTCCACCTACCTCAGCTACGTTCTTTATTGAGAGTTCCCTAAATTTTTTAATAAATTTCATAATCTTATTTTTTTAGTATAACACGAGTCCATAGCCCATATTCAGTAGGAAAATACCTAAAAGAAATAGCAGCACATAAATAACCTGTACAAATTTGAGATTAAGCACTGTAAGTTTTCGGGTGGTAGGTTCAGGGAAAATAAAAAGTCCAAGTCCTATAAAAAGTGAGGTCCAACCCAGGGCGGTAATTATAAATTCCCAACCCAGTTCCCATATATTATGAAAAAGAATGTTAAGCAAGCCTATAATTATCGCGGCAAAGGCAGCTAAAATCAAAAATTTTTGATCTCTTAAATCTTTAAAGATCTGTTGTATTCGCCTGGGATTAAAACTCAGTACAAAAAAGAAAATAAGGAGGTACCAACCCCAGAATTTAGCGAGAAATAAGGAAGCATCCATCTTTTACAGGAATTGATTATACTCTCAAATTTAGCCTGAACAGAAAGATTTTAATATGATAAATATCAGTTGATTAACTAATAATGATGAAAACCGTTATCCCAAACTGTTAGTCTTTTGCAAAAAACCAAAAGCCTTAAAAAAGGATCAATTAAAATCTTTAATTTTATAAGGGATGAAAGAGCACTATTGGATCTTAGCAGGAATTGGTTTTACCACCCTTATTATGGCGTGGCTTCCATCAATTTCGAGACGAATAAAAATTAGCGGTCCTATAATTTTACTTCTTATTGGATTTGCACTGGCAGGATTAGGCTTGCCCATTGGATGGCCAGATCCCCTATGGGCGGATGAGGGACTTATGTATTTTTCTGAAATGATCGTGATTATTTCCCTGATGGGCGCCGGTTTAAAAATTGGTGATAATTACAGTTTTAAGGCCTGGAAAAGACCACTTTTGCTAGTTTTTATAACGATGCCTCTATGTATGATTGCTGCTTATTTCCTGGGGCAAAATTTCCTGTTTTTAAGCGTGCCTTCTTCACTTTTACTTGCAGCCGTACTTGCTCCCACCGATCCCGTTTTAGCTTCTGAAACCCAACTGGATGACCCTGAAAGAGAAAAAGAATACAAAGGAAAAATTAGATTTGCACTTACCGGGGAAGCCGGTCTAAACGACGGCCTTGCTTACCCATTCACCTATATGGCGGTTTTGGTGGCGCAAGCCGGAAGCTGGGCAGCTTTTGATTTCACAGACTGGATGCTGGATAAATTCTTTTTAAAAATTATAATAGGAACTATTGCTGGTTTTGCGATTGGTAATGCTATTGGTTTTATTCTGGATAAAGTACACAAACACATCGGCATTAAAACTTTTGATGGTTTCCTGGCATTATCTCTTACCTTATTTAGTTATGGCGCTACAGAATTATTACACGGTTATGGATTTCTCGCGGTTTTCTTCACTGGGTTAAGCTTACGGCATTATGAAAAAGTAAGTGGAGATTATAAAACAAAAATGCACGATTTTGTTCATGAAATAGAACGCCTTCTCCTTGTAGTCTGGATCATTCTTTTTGGTGGTTCTATAATAAATGGAATGCTAAGCTTAACAGACTGGCGCGGTATTGTTTTCGCCTTTGCATTTGTATTAATAATAAGACCACTGGCGGGAATTATAGGAATGATAGGTATAAAAGATAGTTTTAAAAATAAGCTCGCCATAAGTTTCCTCGGAATTAAAGGTATTGGCTCCGTGTTTTATCTTGCCTGGGCTTTTGTTCAGTTTGACGGCTTTGAGCATAAAAATGAACTTTACTCGATTACTGCTTACATTATTTTGATTTCAGTTGTAATTCACGGGTTTACCGCACCTTCAATTATTGAATATTTTAAACGGAAGACAAAACAAAACGAAAACGAATCAGGAGAAACCCCCAAGGAATAGCTGAAGTAAATAAGGGGTAATAAGCGCAGTGATAATTCCGTTAACACACATTGCCAATCCGCTGTAAACTCCTGCCAGTTTACCTTCTTCAAATGCACGGGCGGTGCCAATTCCATGAGCGGCAGTTCCCAATGCCGTGCCAATAGCGATTTTACTTTTTATCCCTAATTTTTTCAGAATAAAAGGTCCGAAAGCATTTCCAAAAATTCCAACTGCTATCACAATTCCTGCGGTAATTTCAGGAATTCCACCAGTAAGTTTAGTGATTTCTATCGCGATAGGTGTTGTAACCGATTTTGCCGCGAGGGATTCAATAATAAAACCGGGAACTTTTAAAAGGAGGAGAAAAATGATTACAGTTAATATTCCGGATATTCCACCTACTGCTACCGAAAGTAAGAACACTTTTAAATTCTGTTTTACCTCTTCAAATTTCTCATAAAAGAAAACCCCAAGCGCCACCACGGATGGCCCCAGGAAGAAACTGATAAATTTCCCACCTCGATTATAATCTTTAAATTCAATATTGAAAATCAGTAAAATTGAAATAATGACTACAATAGCTACCAAAACCGGAGTCAGCAGCGCATAATTAAATTTTTTCCGAAGTTCACGTGCCCCAGCAAAAGCCATAATGCTTATAAAAACGCCAAATATCGGTAATTGAAAAAATTCCTGCATTACTTCCCGAATTTTTCAATAATTACTGCTGAAATATAAAGCGTGATCACAGTACTGGCAATCACCGCTACTGATATGGGCAACCAATAATCGGCGATGATTTCAAAATAAACCATTAACCCCACACCGTAGGGAATAAAAAACAAAACCAGGTATTTAATCAGCTTATCTGAAGCCGGTTTTACATCCTTAAGTTTTACTATTTTTAAACGTAATGCCAGGAAAATAAGGAACATTCCTAGAATATTTCCGGCAATTGGGATTTCAAAAAAATAGGTGATTAACTCACCTAAAAGTAAAAACCCAAAAATATAAGCTAAAGCTTTAAGCATAAAGTGTTTAAAAGTTATTGATACATATCATTAAGATCGGCATCGTGCAATTCTACAAAGAAATCGGCGATCATATCGGTTGCTTTTTCAAAGAATATTTTGCCTTTTTCAGCAGTTGCAGCTTTAGGGTTTCCCACGCCGGTATCTTCAGTAACTTGTGTCCATTCACGTTGCGCACTAGCCCAACCTTCTTTTAATGCCTTAATTTTAAAAGTTTTGGCTTTCCCGTCTCCGGCTTCTTCAAGAGGTAACACCAATTCTGGTCGTAAGTGCATAACCGCTGCGGTTTCCAGTTCCCCCGCGTGATCTCCGGGTTCTTCAAAATAAGGTTTTGCATCTATGGTTTGCCACCAGTTTACCGAACAGGCAAAAATATCAGAAAATTCAAGGCTTAATTCCCTAATCATCTGTTTAAAATTGTTTCCACCATGCGCGTTCAAAATCACTAGTTTGTTAATTTTATGTTTTTGTAAAACCTGTGCTACATCTTTTAAAATCGCATACTGGGTGCTTGGATTAAGGTTCATACAGAGTTTCAAATCCATTTGCCCGGTATTAACTCCAAATGGAATGTTAGGTAAAACCACTGCTTTCGCTTTCTTCTCCCAGGCTTTGCCAGTAGCACTTATCGCAGCTTCTTCTGCAAGAATATTATCGGTAGCATAGGGCAGGTGATAATTATGCGCTTCGGTGGCTCCCCAGGGCAAAACAGCTATGCTAAAATCTTCATCTTTAACGTGCTTCCAATTGGTTTCGGCCAAAACATAAGGCCTTATCTTTCTTTCCATAGACTAAATTTCATTTAAAATTAGCAATTCTGTATCTTTTTACTGGATTTAACGGGCAAAAATTAAAGCCTACCTTTGATTAAAATTAAATTTAATGCTTGATTTCATAATTGTTGGCGGCGCTCAGGCCGGACTTTCAATGGCTTATTACCTTAATAAAATGGGTAAGGAATATATGGTGGTAGATAAGGAAACGGAAGTTGGAACTTCGTGGTTAAATCGCTGGGATTCGTTGAAACTTTTTACACCTTCAGAATTCAACAACTTACCCGGCATGGATTTCCCGGCAGAAAAAGGTTATTATCCCACCAAAGAAGATGTCGCTGATTATTTTAAAAATTATGTAGACGAATTTAATATTGAAGTTAGATTAAATACTTTAGTAGAAGAGGTTTGGAAAGAAGATGATTATTTTATTCTGAAGCATCAAAACGGTGAAATCAAGTCCAAAAATGTAGTAATTGCTACCGGCCCGTTTCACATTCCCTACACCCCTTCCTTTTCTAAAAAAATCACAGACGATGTTCTCCAGATCCACAGTAATTATTACAAAAATCCGCTTCAATTACGGGAAGGTCCAGCAATGGTTGTAGGAGCAGGAGATTCCGGTTTTCAGATTCTGGATGAAATTTCCAAAACCAATAGAACTACTTATTTTTCCGGCGCTACCGATGTACGTGTGCTTCCTCAGGAAATTTTAGGAAAAACATTGTGGTGGTGGTTCACGAAAATTGGTTTTTTAAGTTTTAGCCGAAAAACCTGGCTTGGTAAAAAGTTGAGTCAGTCGAAACAGCCCATCATTGGAACTGATGTAAAAGGTATCCTGAAACGGGACAATGTAATTCCTGTGGGAAAAACTAAAAATGCGAAAGGTAAAATTATAGTTACTGAAGATCGTAGAATTGAAGAATTAAAAAATATCGTTTGGGCTACGGGATACCGACCAAATTTTAGCTGGATAGAAGGTCTGGAACTTACCAAAGATGGCTATCCCAAACATTATCGTGGAATTAGCAATATTGAAGGACTATATTTTATAGGACTTCCCTGGCTGCATACTCGCGGTTCAGCTACTTTGGGTGGCATTAAAAAAGATGCTCAGTATTTAGCGAACTATATTGAAGCGGAAGACAAAACGCTAGCTAACTAGACATTTGGAGGGACATCTCGACTGGGCTCGATATGACATTCAATTAAATAGAAAAAGGTTTCCAAAATAGAAACCTTAAATTTTTGTGGGCGCGAAGGGATTCGAACCCCTGACCCCTTGGGTGTAAACCAAGTGCTCTGAACCAACTGAGCTACGCGCCCTAAATTTCAATATATTTTACCTCCTGATTATTGAAAGCCGAACAATACTTCTGGGACTTCAACCCTGACACTCCCGATGCGAAATCGGGATGTGAGCTTCACGCCCTAAATGCAATAAATCCAGCTTTTTTATTACAAGAGAGCAGCTAAACACTCTAAGCTAAAAAAAGGCTTCCTTTTATAGAAGCCTTTTGAATTTCTGTGGGCGCGAAGGGATTCGAACCCCTGACCCCTTGGGTGTAAACCAAGTGCTCTGAACCAACTGAGCTACGCGCCCTATTCCTGAATGCGGATGCAAATATAGATTAGTTTTTAATCTACACCAAGAAAAATTTCAAAAAAATCAAATTATTTCTGCAACTGTAAAGGTGCTTCCTCCCACAAAAACCAAATCTTCATCTAAGGCCGCGTCTACAGCAGCATCGTAAGCTTCTGAAACTGATTTAAATAATCTGCCTTCCAACTCAAATTCAGACGCTTTTTCCTGTAAAATTTCGGCTTCTAATCCACGAGGAACTTCAGGTTTAGAGAAATAATAAATGGCTGTTTTTGGGAATAAAGGAAGAATTTTATTCAAATCCTTATCTTTTACAACTCCTAAAACAACGTGTAAATGCTGAAACTTCTCTTTTTTAAGCTGTTTAAATACCAAAGTCAAACCTTCGGTATTATGAGCGGTATCACAAATTACTTTGGGTTTTTCCTTTAAAATATCCCATCTACCTTGTAGCGAGGTGTGCAGTTTTACGCTATTGAGTCCGTTTTTTAGAGATTCCTCAGGAATTTCCCAGCCTTTCTCCCTTAAAATTTTCACCGCGGCAATTACACTTTTTATATTCTTGTTCTGGTAATCCCCTTTAAGATCGGTATGATATTTAGGAAGTTTTAAATCCTGTGCAAAGTAAATTTCTGAATTATGCTCTTCAGCTTTCTGAGTGAAAATTTTGGTAGTTTCTTTTTGTTTTTCGCCAATTATTACCGGAATATTATCTTTTATAACCCCGGCTTTTTCGGAAGCAATTTCTGGTAACGTATCGCCTAAAAATGCGGTGTGATCTAATCCTATATTGGTGATGACCGAAACTTCAGGAGTAATGATATTAGTTGAATCAAGGCGACCGCCCAAACCTACTTCAATTATAGCGATATCTACATTGACCCTGGCAAAATGATCGAAAGCCATTCCTACGGTCATTTCGAAAAAGGAAAGTTTATTTTCTTTTAGAAAATCTTTGTGCTCCTTAATGAAACCTACTACCGATTTTTTCAGAATAAATTTCCCGTTGACTTTAATTCGCTCCCTAAAATCTTTTAAATGTGGAGAAGTATATAAACCCACTTTATACCCGGCTTCCTGCAACACCGAAGCCAACATGTGACTGGTAGAGCCTTTTCCATTGGTACCGGCGATATGCACCGACTTAATCTTTTTTTGCGGATTTCCTAAATGCTCAGCAAATTTAATGGTGCGGGAAAGATCTTTTTTAAATGCCTCCGTACCTACTCTTTGGTACATAGGCAACTGCTGAAACATCCATTCAACAGTTTTAGTATATGCCTCCACTTATTCAGAAAGTTTGAAGTTATAAATAATTGTTCCCACCTGGCGGGAAGGTGCATTGCTGTCGCTGTTAAAACGAGTTGCCATTGCCGCCCTTCTAGCAGGGTCTGCCAAGCAGGTGGCACTGTTTGTGGTTCCTTTTACTCCGGGTGTGGCACTAATTACCTGTCCGTTTTGATTTACCTCTATACGTACCACTACAATCCCTGATTCATTACAATCCTGAACAAATTTCTCTTTATTAAGGGCGCGCCTTCCGCCTAAGCGATAATTACCATCGCCATCCAGTCCTGAGCCAGTTCCGTAGTAAGAGCTTGCATTGGGGTCACCATCAGGATCGCCTTTATCACCTGCCTGATTATCGTTTCCTTCCCCACCTGTTTCAGTACCGGAACGTTCCGGGCCGTTTAAAATACTACTCATAGCATCGGTAGTGGACTGGTCTGGTTTGGGGTCGGGCTTTTTAGCCGGTGGTTCTTCTACAGGTTTTTCCGGATTCTTTTCTACTATCGGCTTTGGTTTTTGCTTTTCCTGAATTACCGGAGCTTCTTCTATTTGCTGTGTTACCACTTCTTCTTCTATAACCGGCTCAGGCTGTGTTTGAGTTTCTGGAACTGTGGTTTGCTGAGGAGCAGATTTTACAGGCTCAGTAGGTTGCTCTTCCCCTGAACCAACTTCAGAAGTACCAAAATTTATAGCAATACCACTCTCTGGTGGCGGATCTAAATATTTGAAGCCCAACAGAAATAATAATGCAATTAACAGCACATGTAAGATAACCGTGATGGTAAAAGATTTTTTTTCGTGTTTGGTTTCTAACATAATTAGATCTATTCTGGTTTAACCGCTAAAACGATTCTATAACTATTTCGATTCGCAATATCCATCACACTTACGGCCTTTTCAATAGGTACACCTTCGTCTGCCCTTAATACAATAGTTGGCTTTTCTTTGCCTGCAAGTTTCGTCTTTAAGGTACTTTCTAATGCTGCCTGAGATATACGTTGATCATCAACATAAAACTGAAGGTCTTTAGTAATGCTCACCGCTACATTTTGAACACTGGTCGTTTTCCCTTTAGCTTTTGGTAGTATTAGGTCCAATGCTTCTGGAGTAATTACCGGTGAGGTTAGCATGAAAAAGATCAATAACAGAAATACAATATCTGTCATTGAGCTCATACTGAAATCGGCGCTTACTTTATTTCTACTTCTTAAATTCATATTAAGCTGGCTCGTTTAACAAGTCAAGGAAATCTACCGCGGTAGCTTCCATTTGGTGCACCACTTTATCGGTTTTCACAACCAAATGATTATAACCAATATAAGCGATAATACCTACAATAAGTCCGGCAACGGTTGTGGTCATCGCGGTATAAATACCCTCGGCAAGTGCTCCCATTTGAGCCTGACCACTACTTGTTGCCAATTCATGAAAGGCAATTACCATACCGATTACAGTTCCCAAAAATCCAATCATTGGTGCTGCTCCGGCAATGGTTGCTAAAATACTAACATTCTTTTCAAGCTTATATACTTCTAAGCGACCTGCATTTTCTATGGCGGTATTAATATCGTCTAACGGACTTCCAATTCGGGAAATTCCTTTTTCAGTTAACCTGGCTACGGGAGAATCACTTTGCGCACAACGCATTTTAGCCGATTCAATATTTCCATTTAAAACGTTATCCTTAATTTGAAGCATAAAATTCTTATCTACCTGGCTGGCCGATTTTATTGCGAATAGCCTTTCAAAATAAATATAAACTGCCGCGAACAACAGGATAAATAGGATAAGGATGATAATTTGGCCTCCAAGGCCTCCACTAAGCATTAAATCGAATAAAGACAGGGTTTTTTCTTCTACTACTGGCTCTGCCTCCTGGGCGGCCTCGGCAACGCCGTCCTGCTGAAAAAAGTATAGCATAGGTTTTTATTTGGGTTTTTAATGTAACGTGATAAACCAGATTTAATTGTAAACCAAATTTAGTAAAATAATCAGCAGTGCAAACTGCTTTATCCCAATTGGGAGTTTTTATTTTTTTTAAAAGCTGAATTTCTCATAATTTAATTCATAAAAAAATCCCACTCGAAAGTGGGATTTCAGGAATAATCTTAATCAACTAAAATTACAAGATTAATCAAAGGCTTATACCAATTGCTTCAGGGCAACCTTAAAAGCAGTTTTACTGATATTGGTTTTACTACTATTATGATCGTAAGTATTCTGAATCGCATTTTTAATCGTCATTGAGGTATCGTTAAAGATAGACTCATCGGTCATTTGTACTCTTCTCTCCATAAAATAAGCAAAAACTCTCGCCATTCCACAGTTTGCGATAAAATCGGGAATTAGGCTAACTTTTTCATCGGTAGATTCCATAATTGAGCCGAAGAAAATCTCCTTATCGGCAAAAGGCACATTGGCGCCACTGGTTATTACCTCTAATTTCCTTTCAATCAAACTATTAATTTGAACCTGCGTGATCAATCGAGAAGCGGCACAGGGCGCAAAAATTTCTGCATCGATTTCCCAAATCTTTTCGCTGATTTCTTCAAAAGGAATTAAGTCATCGTGTTTAAGTATATTTCCTTCTTTATTAAGGAAGAGCTCTTTAATTTCTTCAAAAGTAAATCCGTCTTCATTTATTAAACCACCAACACGGTCTATAATTCCAACTACTTTTACACCCATCTGTGCCAGGTAATAAGCTGCGGAAGAACCTACATTACCAAAACCCTGAACAATAGCCTTCTTCTCTTTCACATCACCACCATAAATATCGTAGTAATGTTTAACAGATTCGGCCACGCCGTAACCGGTAATCATATCGGCAACCGTATATTTTCGGGTTACATCTGGAGAAAAACGAGTGTTTTCCAACACCTTAATTACTCCCTGACGCAACTGCCCAATCCTATTAATTTTATCGGCTTCGCTAGGCCTAAAATGCCCGTTAAAGACACCTTCCTGTGGGTGCCATACTCCGCAATCTTCGGTAATCGGAATCACCTCATTTATTTCATCTACATTTAGATCGCCACCCGTTCCATAATAACTCTTCAATAATGGTGAAACAACTTTATACCACCTCTCCAAAACTCCTTTTTTTCGCGGATCATTGGGATCGAAATTTATTCCGGATTTAGCTCCTCCAATTGGAGGTCCTGAAACCGTGAACTTCACTTCCATGGTTTTGGCCAGGGAAAGCACTTCATTTTGGTCTAATCCTACACGCATTCTGGTTCCTCCACCTGCGGCACCGCCACGCAAAGAATTAATTACGGTCCAGCCTTCGGCCTCGGTTTCAGAATCTTTCCAGTTAAAAACTATTTCGGGCTCTTTATTTTCGTATAATTTTAATAATTCCTTCATTTACACTCTAATTTTTAGCAAATATATAAACTAATAGGCCCATTTTTGATTTTTCATCAAAAATATTAGATCTCAAATATTACTCCAGAAGAGTGATCTTTCTTAGCACCGGTTACCGATTTTAAAACATTTACCTCATCCCGTAGTTTAAGGACGCCTAGTAATCCAAAAATTAAAGCTTCTTTGTAATTGATAATTTCATCTGAAGGAATCGTGAAATGACATTTAGATTCTTCTTTTAGAAGTCGAATTAAAAAATTATTAAAAGTACCACCACCCGTCAATAAAACCTTTGAATCCGGATTATCATCAAGCGTTTTTGCAATCTGCTGAGCAACATGTACGGTATAGGTGTGAAGGATTTCTGGAAGATGCTCTTCGTAGTCCTTCAAGATCGGAAAAACTTCAGACTTCACCCATTCTATGCCCAAAGATTTAGGTGGTTTCTGAGTATAAAAAGACAATTTATTCAACTTTTTAAGCAAATCTTCATTCAATTCACCTGAAGCTGCGAGTTTCCCACCTTCATCGTATTCTTTTCCTAATTTCTGTGCATAATAATTTATCACGGTGTTTACTGCACAAATATCATAAGCAAGGCGTTCGCCATTATTTTCGGTAGAAATATTTGCGAATCCGCCTAAATTGAGGCAATACTTATAGTCTGAAAATAGCAATTGATCGCCCACAGGAACAAGTGGTGCACCCTGCCCTCCTAATTCTACATCCTGAACCCTAAAATCGCAAATTACAATTTGGCCTGAGAGATAAGCAAGTTCGGGTAAATTGCCAATTTGTAGTGTATAGTTATTTTCAGGCTCATGCTTAATAGTGTGCCCGTGACTACAAACTGCGTCAATATCTTTTATTTGATGGGTTTCAATAAAACGGGAGATTATTCCGGCAAGAAAATTAGTATACTTCTTATTAAGCTCTTCTAAACGATCTTCAGAATAATTAATGGCCGCAGCCAAAGTTTCCTGCCAATTTAAGGGGTAAGGAATGGTTTCAGCCTTTAAGATCTTATAACTCCAGGAGTTTTTAAAATCAAAATTAACATAGACCAGATCGATACCATCTAAGGATGTCCCCGACATCACACCAATAACTTTGTAGTTAGCTTTTTTCATATTCGTAAAATTAATGAAACTAAATTGAAAATTACACACCAAAACTTTATCTTTGGTGATCAAAATTAGATTTTCCTAAATTAAAATAATAATATGGATTTCAAACTTACAGAAGAACATATAATGATTCGCGATGCCGCACGTGATTTTGCCAAAAACGAATTATTGCCCGGTGTGATTGAAAGAGACGAGAAACAAGAGTTCCCCGCCGAGCAGGTGAAAAAGATGGGAGAGCTTGGTTTTCTTGGGATGATGGCTTCACCTGAATTTGGCGGTGGCGGCATGGATACCATTTCTTACATTCTTGCGATGGAAGAAATTTCTAAAATTGATGCTTCTGCTTCTGTGGTGATGTCGGTTAATAACTCTTTGGTTTGCTGGGGGCTTGATACTTACGGAAATCAGGAACAAAAAGAAAAATACCTTTCCAAACTTACTACCGGGGAGAAACTTGGTGCATTCTGTCTTTCAGAACCCGAAGCTGGAAGTGACGCAACTTCACAACGTACCACAGCTATAGATAAAGGAGATCACTATTTATTAAACGGAACAAAAAACTGGATCACCAACGGGAATTCAGCCGATTTTTATATAGTAATTGCCCAAACCGACCGTGAGAAAAAACATAAAGGTATTAATGCCTTTATTGTTGAGAAGGGAACTGAAGGTTTTGAAATTGGCCCCAAAGAACAGAAAATGGGGATTCGTGGAAGCGATACGCATTCTTTAAATTTCAACGATATAAAAGTTCCTAAAGAAAATAGAATTGGTGAAAATGGTTTTGGCTTTAAATTCGCTATGAAAACGCTTTCTGGCGGCAGAATAGGAATCGCGGCCCAGGCTTTGGGAATTGCTTCAGGGGCCTATGAGTTGGCTTTAGATTATTCAAAACAACGTAAAGCTTTTGGGACCGAGATTTGCAACCACCAGGCCATCGCCTTTAAACTTGCCGATATGTACACATCAATTGAAGCATCAAGACATTTAGTAATGAAAGCTGCCTGGGACAAAGACCAGGGTGGAAATTATGACCTTACCGGAGCAATGGCCAAAGTATACGCCTCAAAAACTGCAATGGATGTTACCACCGAAGCAGTTCAGGTGCATGGCGGTAATGGTTATGTTAAAGAATACCACGTAGAGCGTTTAATGCGGGATGCGAAAATCACTCAGATTTACGAAGGAACTTCAGAAATTCAAAAAATTGTAATTTCTAGAGCTATCTTGAAAGATTAATTTCTTGCAATTAATTCAACTAAAGCCCGGTTTTTCTAAAATCGGGCTTTTTTATGCCCTAAAATCAAAAGCGGAATTTATAGAATCAACAATAGAAAAGGGATCAAATTACATAATCATCATTTTTAATAAATTTAATTGTATTTACTGAATTTCTTCTTACTTTAAGCAACAAACGCTTCTTATTATTTATCTAAATAGGTAATTTTGAAGCGATAACTTAAGGACGATAAGGACATGAAATTAAAAAAACAGGGGCTCTATTCACCCGAATTCGAGCATGATAATTGTGGCGCAGGGTTTATATGTAATCTAAAAGGCAAACGAACAAACGATATAATTCACAAAGCCTTAGATATTCTTATTCGCCTGGAGCATCGGGGTGCGGTAAGCGCAGATGGTAAAACGGGCGATGGTGCCGGTATCTTAATAGAAATTCCTCACGATTTTTTCAAGAAAACCTGTGAATTCAAACTTCCAGATTTTAAGGAATATGCAGTAGGAATGGTTTTTCTTCCACAGTCTGAAAATCAGCGTAAAATTTGCCGAGAGATCTTTGAGGAAGAGATCGTTGGGCAGGGCCTTAATCTTATTGGCTGGCGTGAAGTGCCGGTAAACAGAGCTTGTCTGGGTAGCATCGCTTCACTCACTGAACCGAATGTACAGCAGGTTTTCATAGGAAAGGGAGACGATGTTTCTGATGAAAGTTTTAATGCAAAACTTTTTTCCGCCAGGAAAATAGCCGAACACAGAATTGAAAAATCAGAACTTTCTGAAGCAGAATATTTTTACCTTCCAAGTTTATCAACAAATACCATTATCTATAAAGGTTTGTTGATGCCACAGGATATCAACATCTATTACCGTGATCTTAACGAACCAGATGTTGTAACCAAACTTGCTTTGGTACACCAGCGTTTCTCCACCAATACCTTCCCAACCTGGGATTTGGCACAACCTTTTCGCTATATGTGTCACAATGGGGAGATAAATACACTACGCGGAAATTTAAGCCGAATGAAAGCCAGAGAAGAGCTTTTTGAAAGCGAAAAATTTGGAGAAGACCTAAAGGAAGTTATCCCTATTGTTTCTGAAGGAAAATCAGATTCAGCTTCTATGGATATGGTTTTGGAATTGTTGCTACAAACCGGACGTTCCTTACCCGAAGCTATTATGATGATGGTGCCAGAAGCCTGGGAGAAAAATCCTACTATGGCCGATGAAAAGAAAGCATTCTACGAATATAATGCCTGTATTATGGAACCCTGGGATGGACCGGCTTCTATTCCATTTACCGACGGAAAATATATAGGTGCACTATTAGACAGGAATGGCTTACGTCCTTCAAGATACACACTTACCAAAGACGGTTACGTAATAATGTCTTCTGAAACCGGGGTATTAGAGGTTAAACCAGAAAATGTTGAATTGCACGGAAGATTAGAGCCGGGAAGAATGTTCCTGGTAGACATGCAGGAAGGCCGAATTATTGGCGATGAAGAAGTAAAGCAAAAAATAATTTCAGAAAGACCTTACCGTAAATGGTTAGACGAGAATTTACTTAATCTATCTGAAGTAGCTTATACCGGCAACAAAACCCCGGTTGAGAAAATAGACATTAATACCCGGCAAAAGCTTTTTGGATATACCCAGGAAGACATAAAAACCATAATTAGCCCAATGGCCCTACAGGGGAAAGAAGCGATTGGCTCTATGGGATCAGATATTCCTTTAGCAGTACTTTCAGATAAATCACAGCTTTTATTTAATTATTTTAAGCAATTATTTGCCCAGGTAACCAATCCGCCTTTAGACGGAATTAGGGAAGAAATTGTAACTGATATCAGCTTATCTATTGGAGAAGATCGAAATTTATTCGATATCATTCCAGAGCAATGCAAAAAACTAAGAATCCAAAATCCCGTGATTTCCAACGAGGATCTGGATAAAATAAAATATATAGAGCATCCCGATTTCAAAACCGCCTCTATTTCGATTTTATATGAAGCCGAAAAAGGCCTAAATGGACTCGAAACAAGACTCGATGAAATTATTTACGAAATAAATGATGCAGTAGATGATGGATGTAATGTGATAATTCTTACAGACCGAAATGCCGATCCAAAATTAGCACCGATTCCTTCGCTTTTGGCTTGTTCTTTTGTGCATCACCGAGTGAAGAAATACAACAGAAGATCTTCCTTCGGAATTGTAATAGAATCGGCGGAACCAAGAGAACCACATCATTTCGCATTATTATTTGGTTATGGTGCCAGCGCCATTAATCCTTATATGGTGAATGAAATTATCTACAGTCTCGTTGAAGAAAAAGAGATTGAAGTTGACGATCCCGAAGTTGCCGTAGAGAATTTTAATGTGGCGATTGGAAAAGGAATTGTGAAGATTATGAATAAGATTGGTATTTCTACCCTTCACTCCTATCGCGGTGCACAGATTTTTGAGATCCTTGGATTAAACCAGAAATTTGTAGATAAATATTTCACCAATACGCCAACCCGAATTGAGGGAATTGGATTGTATGAAGTAGAAAAAGAAATACAAAAACGGTTTGAAAATGCCTTTGCTCCAAAGAAAACAGACACCGATCTGGATCTGGAAATTGGAGGCGATTATCGCTGGAGAAGAACCGGAGAAAGACATATGTTCAACCCAGCCAGTGTAGCTAAATTGCAACAGGCTGTAAAGCAAAACAGCACTAAAGCTTACGAAGAATATTCAAAATTAATAAACGATCAAAGCGAACGTTTAATGACCCTTCGCGGAATGTTTAAATTTCGTGATCTAAATCCTATTCCAGTTGATGAAGTAGAACCCTGGACAGAGATCGTAAAACGCTTTAAAACCGGTGCTATGTCTTTTGGCTCCATAAGTAAAGAAGCTCACGAGAACCTTGCCGTGGCGATGAACCGTATGCAAGGGAAAAGTAACTCGGGTGAAGGAGGAGAAGATCCCCAGCGTTTTCATAAAGACCTGGACGGGAACTGGAGAAATTCTGCTATTAAACAGGTTGCTTCAGGAAGATTTGGCGTTTCGATAAACTATTTGAGTAACGCAAAGGAAATTCAAATTAAAATGGCCCAGGGTGCAAAGCCTGGCGAAGGTGGGCAATTGCCGGGACCAAAAGTAAATCCCGATATTGCTAAAACAAGAAATTCCACTCCTTATGTAGGATTAATTTCACCGCCACCTCACCACGATATTTATTCCATCGAGGATTTAGCGCAATTGATCTTCGACCTTAAAAATGCAAACCGCGAAGCCAGGATTAACGTGAAACTGGTTTCTAAAGTAGGCGTGGGAACTATTGCTGCCGGTGTGGCAAAAGCAAAAGCCGATGTAGTTCTTATTTCAGGTTTCGATGGAGGTACGGGGGCTTCTCCTCTCACCTCCCTTAGACACGCAGGTCTGCCCTGGGAGCTAGGAATCGCCGAAGCCCAGCAAACTCTGCTTATTAATAATCTTAGAAACAGGATTGTTGTTGAGTGTGATGGCCAATTAAAAACCGGTCGTGATGTAGCTATTGCTACTTTACTTGGTGCAGAAGAATTTGGTTTTTCTACGGCACCGCTTGTGGCATCAGGTTGCATTATGATGCGTGCCTGTCACTTAAACACCTGTCCGGTGGGAATCGCCACACAAGACCCTGAACTACGTAAGAAATTTAAGGGCACTCCAGAAGATGTGATCAATTTCATGTATTTCATCGCACAGGAATTGCGTCAGATTATGGCCGATCTTGGTTTCAGAAGTATCAATGAAATGGTTGGACAAAGCCAGAAACTGGATATGAACCGGGCGATAGAACACTATAAAGCCCAGGGATTAGACCTTTCTAATATTCTATATAAGCCGAAGATCGATGAAGATATGCCGCTTTACAATACCGAAACCCAGGATCACAATCTTGAAAATGTGCTGGATTTCGAAATATTAAAACAGGCGCATCCGGCGATTTATCGAAAAGAAAAAATGAGCCTGGATTTCCCAATTAGCAACATTAACCGTACAACCGGTGCTATTTTAAGTAATGAAATTTCAAAAATTCACGGGGCAAAAGGATTACCTGATGGCACGCTTACTTTAAATTTCACCGGTTCCGGTGGGCAAAGTTTTGGTGCTTTTGCTACCAAGGGTCTAACGATGAATATTAACGGGAATTCAAACGATTATTTAGGAAAAGGACTCTCTGGAGCAACTTTAAGTGTAAGAAAACCTAAAGAAGCATCCTTTAAATCTAACGAGAACGTCATTATTGGTAATGTTGCGCTTTACGGTGCTACAGATGGGGAAGCCTATATCAACGGAATGGGTGGTGAACGTTTCTGTGTAAGAAATTCAGGTGCGAAAGCAGTGATAGAAGGAATTGGAGATCACGGTTGTGAATATATGACCGGTGGTATTGCCGTTATTCTAGGAAAAATAGGAAGAAATTTCGCCGCAGGAATGAGCGGAGGAATCGCTTATATCTATAACCCCGATAATTCTACTTTAGACAATCATAATTTCAATATGGAAATGATTGGTTTAGAAGATCCTTCAGAAGAAAATAAAAAAGAATTAAAAGAACTTATTGAAAATCATTACCGCTACACCGAGAGCGATGTAGCCAAAGAAATCCTGGAAAACTGGGAAGAAAATGTAGGTAAGTTCATAAAAGTAATGCCCGCAGAATATAAAAAGGCTTTACAGAAAATGGAAGAAGAGAAAATGTTAAAAGAACAAGTAGAACTCAAAACAGCATAATTATGGGTAAGATAAGAGGTTTTATGGAATATGACCGTAAGGTTGAAGAGACAGAAGCTGTTGAAAAACGAGTTAAAGATTATAAAGAATTTACTAAAGAAATGTCTCCCGAGGAATTAGGTGTTCAGGGAGCGCGATGTATGGATTGTGGGATTCCGTTTTGTCACAGCGGTTGCCCGGTTGGAAATTTGATTCCCGATTTTAATCACGCGGTTTATAAAAACGACTGGAAAAAAGCACTTAAAATTTTACACGGAACAAATAATTTTCCTGAATTTACCGGAAGATTATGCCCCGCGCCTTGCGAATCGGCTTGCGTATTGGGAATTACAGATCCGCCGGTTGCCATTGAACTTATTGAAAAATATATCGTTGAACGAGGATTCAAAGAAGGCTGGATTACCCCCCAACCTCCAAAATCCCGAACCGGAAAAGCAGTTGCAGTTGTGGGTTCTGGTCCTGCCGGACTGGCAGCAGCCCAGCAATTAAATCGTGCCGGGCACGAGGTAACCGTGTTTGAACGCGACAAGAAAATTGGTGGACTTTTACGCTACGGAATTCCAGATTTTAAAATGGAAAAACACGTGATAGATCGTCGGGTAAATGTTATGAAAGAAGAAGGTATTAAATTTGAAACCGGGGTTCATGTAGGTGAGAATTATGAAGCCGATAAACTTAAAGAATTTGATGCTGTAGTACTTTGCGGTGGCGCTACTAAACGCCGAAACCTTCCTATCGAAGGCGCCGAAGGTGATGGTGTGATGCAAGCCATGGATTTCCTGAAAAACAACAACGAAGTTGTAGACGGCTTGAAAGAACAAACCGAGAAATTTTCAGCTGCAGGTAAAAATGTAATCGTAATAGGAGGTGGTGATACCGGCTCTGATTGTGTGGGAACTTCTAACCGTCACGGAGCAAAATCGGTAACGAATTTTGAAATTATGCCAATGCCAACAGAGCAGAGAGATAATGAAAATCCCTGGCCCTACTGGCCGTTTACGCTAAAGACAACTTCTTCTCACGAAGAAGGTGTAGTGCGTAACTGGAGTATTAATACCAAAGAATTTATAAGGGATAAAGAAGGAAATTTAAAAGCCCTTAAAACCATAAATATAGAATGGGTTAAAGGTGAAAACGGGAGACCACAACTAAAAGAAGTGGCAGGTTCAGAAAAAGAATGGCCTTGTGAATTGGTGCTTTTGGCCCTAGGTTTCACCGGACCGGAAAAAACCTTAAGTGAACAATTAGGTTTGGAACTGGATAGCCGTACAAATATTAAAGGAGACGAGACCTACCAGACCAACGTCCCAAATATCTTTACTGCCGGCGATATGCGCCGTGGACAATCATTGATTGTCTGGGCAATTTCTGAAGGCCGTGAAGCTGCCTATCACGTAGATAAATACTTAATGGGAAAATCTATGCTACCAAGAAAAGGTGAAGGCGATCTTCCCGCTGCTTAATTTGAATTTTGAATAAATTGTGAGTTAAAGTGGTTGTTTGAAAAGTCTTATTTCCGTCAAGCTGAACTTGGTTCAGCTTCTAACATGTTTTAATTGCTAACATCATAGATCCTGAAAACAAGTTCAGGATGACGATTATAACAAACTACCAAACAGCCATTTATCTTTTTAAAGTAAAATTGGCTCCGAAATTATCACGGGTACCATCTTCCATTTCAAACTCAACCCTAAACCAATAATCGTCTGCCGGTAGATGTCTGCCATTGTAAGTACCGTCCCAGCCTTCGCCACCGGGAGTTAATTCTTTAATTAGTTTTCCGTAGCGATCAAAGACATAAAGTTTTAGGATTTCAATTGCAGCTGTATTGCTAATATTCCAGGTATCGTTATACCCATCGGCATTTGGGGTAAAGAAACGCGGGTAACCTACCAGGAAAAATTCTTCAGAAGTAGTAATTCCGCAACCATTAATCTCGCGGGCATTAATGGTATGATAACCAAGGTTTAAATTTCTAAATACCGGACTTTCCTGCCAGGTTCCATTATCAGCACGATACTCATAAGAGGTCGTTTCACTTCCTATGCCACCGGTAGCTTCAGCAGTAATTATGTAGCCTCCTGTAAAGTCGCTTCCTTCAATTTCTATTGAAACCATTTCAGGTCTTGAGTAAGAAAAAAGTATAGTTTCAAATTCTACATTACAACCAGAGCGGGTATCTGTGACAATTAGTGTTAACTCATTAAAATTGGGGGTTTCAGTAAAATTCAAAATTGGATCGGTACTAATAATATTTCCTTCAGCTATCCACTTGTATTCATAATTAGCTCCTAAATCTTCACCAATTCCGTCTTCTTGCGTTACCGAATCATCTAAGTTTACACAAAGCACACTTTCTTCCGGCAGGAAATTTTCAGGAACAAAAATAAGCTCTACATTAAATGAAACCTCCTGCGAAAGACAGCCACTCTCCAAACCTTCTACCTGGGCAATAATTTCCCTGGATTCATCAACCGGAAATGCGGTTGTGTTTGAGATAGGATTTTCATCTTGCAAATCCTGGGAGGATTCATAAAAATTAACTCTATAATTTTCTTCTGAAGTATTACCATTAAGAATTTCGGCTGAAGTTGAAGTTAAATCTATAGTATTTTGATTGGGGTCGCAGATATAAAGATTTTCCGGGATATTTGCAACAGGTTCGCTATAAAATGTTATTCCAACTTCATCTTCATCGGGCTGGCCTGTGATATTTTCGTAAACAATCACCTTATAACGGCCCGAGCTGGTTACCGTTAAGGTTGGCTCCTCTTCATTCTCAATTATCTCAAAATCATTATTGGTCTCACTAAATCTATACCATTCATAACGCTCTACGCCATCGGTAGTAGCATCTAAAGTTGTTTCATTTTCACCACAAAGAAACCTGTCGGTCCCAAGCACCTCGTCTAATATCCCGCAATCTGTAGAACCTGAGTTAGCCTGATCGGCATTGGTTTGCTGCAGACTTATAAATCCGGGGAGCTCATCATAATTAGTAATTAAAACCACGTAAACCTGACCTGCTTCAGCATTAGGAATATCCATTTGTTCTACAGCATCAGGTTCGTAACTACAGTCTACAATATTTTGCCCGCTTAAAGATTGGTCGGTGCAATAATTGTCTGTTCGTTTAAAAGGGCCCCAGACGATAAAATCTACATCATATTGCGAGCCGCTTCCATCTTCATTTTGAAATTGCGAAATATTAAATTGAAGATTTCCAGTTTCTTCTACTTGTAAATAGAACCAAGAGGGATAAGGTTGCGATAACAAACATCCATAATCTGGCCCAGGTTCCCCATTTACTATATTGCTATTAATGGAATTTGAATTTGGAAAGACCAGCTCTTCATTGCCGGCACAAAAAGGATCCAAACTTTCACACGAACTTCCCTGGCCAAAAACAACGCCAATACTTCCGTAAAGAAGAGACAAATAAAAAAGAAGTAGCGATCCTTGTTTCATAATAGGAAATAGAAGTTACAAAATAACAAATATCTATTTAAACCCAGGCTTTTATGATTACATAAAAAACCTATTAAATATGTATCTTTGCAAGCCAAACAATCGGTTTACGACTATTATTGTAAAAACGGTATGAAAATAGACAAAATTTTGAATGAAATTGATGAGCAGGGAGATGCACATGTTGGAAGCAGTGCAGAAACCCCTATTCGTGAAGATGCTTTTGAACTGAGTGATATAGAAAAAGTAGCGCTCATCAATAAAGATGTAAAAAATATCATGGAAACTTTAGGCCTCGATCTTACTGACGATAGCCTTAAAGGAACTCCCCAACGGGTTGCAAAAATGTTTGTAAATGAAGTTTTTGCAGGATTAAATCCCGAGAAAAAACCAATTGCATCTACTTTTGAAAACAAGTATAAATATGGTGAAATGCTGGTAGAAAAGAATATTACCGTTTATTCTACCTGTGAACATCATTTACTTCCTATAGTTGGAAAAGCCCACGTGGCCTATATTTCAAAAGGTCGCGTTATCGGACTTTCAAAAATGAACCGCATTGTAGATTATTTCGCGAAAAGACCGCAGGTGCAGGAACGAATGACGATGCAAATTGTTCAGGAATTACAAAAAGCCCTGGGTACTCCAGATGTTGCTTGTGTAGTTGATGCCAAACACCTCTGCGTGAACAGCCGCGGAATTAGAGATATAGACAGTAGCACCGTAACCAGTGAATTTGGCGGGGCTTTCAAGGAACAATCTGTAAAAAGAGAATTTCTTGACTATATAAAACTGGATACTTCTTTCTAAAATTTCTACTTTTTTAATAATCAACAACTAACTATCTATGGCGCTTTACCAGGAACAACGCTTAAAAATGTACAATTCTATGAGCGGGGAAAAGGAAATCTTTGAACCCATAAATGAAGGAAATGTTGGAATGTATGTTTGTGGCCCTACTGTTTACAGTAATGTTCATTTAGGTAATTGCCGGACTTTTATTTCTTTCGATTTAATTTTCCGTTACCTGAAACACCTGGGATATAAAGTAAGATATGTTAGAAATATCACCGATGCCGGTCATTTGGAAAATGATGCCGACAGCGGTGAAGATAGAATTGCCAAAAAAGCGCGATTAGAACAAATTGAACCTATGGAAGTAGTGCAACGCTACACCATAGATTTTCATAATATTCTTCAGAAATTCAACAATTTGCCTCCGAGTATAGAACCTACGGCTACCGGGCATATTGTTGAACAAATTGAAATAGTTAAAACCATCCTTGAAAAAGGTTTTGCTTACGAGGTAAATGGTTCGGTATATTTTGATGTAAAGAAATTTAACGAAACCAATCATTATGGCAAATTAAGCGGAAGGGATATTGATAATATGATTGCCAATACCCGTGAACTTGCCGCGCAAAGTGATAAGAAAAATCCGCAGGATTTTGCCCTTTGGAAAAAAGCCGAACCACAGCATATTATGCGTTGGCCATCTCCCTGGAGTGACGGTTTTCCCGGCTGGCATTTAGAGTGTACCGTAATGAGCACCAAATATCTGGGTGAAGAATTTGATATTCACGGCGGCGGAATGGACTTGAAATTCCCCCACCACGAATGTGAGATCGCACAGGGAGAAGCCGCAACCGGTAAAAATCCTGTTCATTACTGGTTGCACGCCAATATGCTTACTTTAAACGGTAAGAAAATGGCTAAAAGCACCGGGAATAATATCCTTCCGGAAGAAATTTTCTCCGGAAATAATGATATTCTGGACAAACCGTTTTCACCAAATGTAACCAGGTTTTTTATGCTTCAGGCAAATTACAGAAGCATTCTGGATTTTTCAGATGAAGCTTTAAAAGCTAGCGAAAAAGGGTTTAACCGATTGATGGATGCATACCACGCTATAGATGAGCTTCCGGTTTCAGAAAAATCCAGCGTAGATATTAAAGCCTGGAAACAGTCTTGTTATGATGCGATGAACGATGATTTTAACAGCCCAATTTTAATTGCCAAACTTTTTGATGCCGTTAAAATGATCAATAACATCAAAGAAGAAGCTGCTAAAATCACTGCTGAAGATAAAGACGAACTGCAGAACACAATGTCAGCTTTTATGTTCGATGTTTTGGGACTTTTAGATAAGGTTTCAGAAAATAATGATACTTCAGATAAGCTTTCTTCAACTATAGAATTGCTTATAAAACTTCGAGCTGAAGCCAGGAACAATAAAGATTTCGCTTTAAGCGATCAAATTAGAGACCAGTTGCAGGAAATGGGAATTCAACTTAAAGACGGGAAAGAAGGCACTACTTTTAGTTTAAAACCAGCATGATGCTGGACACAAAAACTGGCAACAAATAGGGAAATGATTAAAAGTCTATGCTGAATGCCCAGGTTTGTGAAAATATTATAAAAAGATAAAAACAGGAAAAACGATGCTTAAAAAATGGTTAGCATATCCGTTTATCCTATTGGTTAAATTTTACCGCAATTTTATTTCACCATTAACACCGGCAACCTGCAGGTATACACCCACCTGCTCACAATATAGTTTAACCGCTTTGCAACGATTTGGATTTTTTAAAGGTGGCTGGTTAAGCATAAAACGTATTTTTAGTTGCAATCCATGGGGAGGAAAAGGTTACGACCCGGTACCCGAAAAAACAAAAACCAAAATATAGGGCAGCTACTGGCAAATATGTATCTTTACCCTACTAATCAATTTTAATTTATGCTTTTTAACGCGATTACCTGGAGCCCTTCAGAAGGTTTAGACTTAGGTTTTTTCACCCTTCACTATTACAGCTTAATGTTTTTAATAGCCTTCGGACTAGGCTGGTACATTATGAAAAGTATTTTTGTGAGGGAAAAAATCGCGATTGAAAAGTTAGATTCGCTTTTTATCTATACCGTCTTAGCCACCTTAATTGGCGCAAGATTAGGTCACGTAATTTTTTACGACTGGGATTATTTTCAAAATCATTTACTGGAAATCTTCTTACCGGTTCGCTTTGAACCCGAGTTTGAATTTACCGGCTTTAGAGGTTTGGCCAGTCACGGTGCTGCTATAGGAATTATCGTTGCCATGTACCTTTACCGCAAACGCGTTTTAGATAAACCGGTACTTTGGGTTCTAGACCGAATTGTTATTCCTGTAGCCAGTGGGGCGATTTTTGTAAGAATAGGTAACTTTATGAATTCTGAAATTATAGGAAAACCTACAAACTCAGATTTCGGGGTGATTTTCGCTAATTTGGGGGAGACTTTCCCACGACACCCTGCACAGTTATATGAATCGTTCTGCTATTTACTTATCTTTATACTGTTGTGGTATTTATACTGGAAAACTGAAAAACGCCATAAAGTAGGCTATATTTTTGGCTTGTTCCTGGTTTTACTATGGACGGTAAGATTCTTTGTTGAGTTTGTAAAAGAAGCACAAGTTGAAGAGCGTACCACCTGGTTATTAAACACTGGGCAATGGCTTAGTATTCCGTTTATAATTGCCGGGTTGTACTTTATGTATCGTCCTACCAAACCAAGAACTGTATGATACGTAAATCCATAATTTTATCGGCTCTTTTAGCGGCTTCAATCTTATCTTCCTGTAAAGACGATAATACTACCGAAGCTCCCATAGAAACCGAAGAAATCACTTTCACCAAAGAAGGGGAAGCAACTTTGCTTAAACCTAACGGAGATACGATAAAGCAAATTGACATTTAAATTGCCGATAATACCTACGAAAGGGAAACGGGTTTGATGTACCGTGAAAGTATGGAAGACGAGCAGGGAATGCTTTTTATTTACGATGATGAAGCGCCCAGGGCTTTTTATATGAAAAACACTTATATAGCCTTAGATATTATTTATTTCGCTTCAGACAGTACTGCGGTGAGCTTCCAGAAAAATGCTCAGCCACAAGATGAAACTTCCTTACCTTCCGAAGAGCCAGCCCAATTTGTTCTTGAATTAAATGCCGGCCTTACTGATGACTGGAATATAGAAGTTGGTGATAAAATAGATTTTCAGAGAATAGATTAGATTTGAAATATACCTGATTCATTTACCAAATTAGATCAGCAGGAGACTCTATAATCTTAGTTAGTTCTGATATGTCACTCAACGGTTACGCTAATGGACAAATAGTGGGAATATGAATGCAGATTTATCGGCTTTACCTAATGTTTATTTGTTTCTAAAATTATACTTATTCTGCATTGTCCCACTAAAATTTAGAATTGAGTTCTCTCATCATCTCGATAGTGTCTATAAATCTTACTCCAAAGTGGTTGCATACTTCAGGAATTTTGACACGTTTTTTAGAGTCCGGAGCACTTTTTTCATAAGTCACAATTACCAAATTTTCCTTCATTGCATAAGCAACTAACCATGGATCAGCTAAATCTGCTTGCAAAAATTCCTCAATAGCACTATCGTGATATTGATGTCTCATTGAATTAACCCATTGCACTATTTGAATATATTGAGGAAGAGCTATATCTGTTGAGTTGAAAAACTCGTCTTCTAAGTTATCCCCGCACCAAATTTTCAATTCATCTTCATGAGATGCCTTGTCATAGATCTCTTTCTTTACTTTATCTATGCTTATTATATGTCCATTTTTTGCTAATTCTTTTGTCCTTACCCAAAAACTTTCAACTACATCCAATGGATAATATGAACGATGAGCTTGAATAAAGAAATTTGTGTCCAATAAAATCTTGTCATACTTGATATAGATATTCGTTCACAAACTTTTCATAGGTGTTTCCTCTTAAATTAGTTAGACGGTATGCATCTCTGTATAGAAGATTATTTTCTTTTACAGCAGTATTTACATAATTCGCAAATCTTAGGCTAACCCTTTTTCTAGCAGTTGCATAAAAGTTTCCTCCAGATGCTTGATTTTCCTTCTTAAGTTGGAAACTTTTGATGTAAGAATTATAAAATTCGAAGAATTCTCCTTTTGTAATTAACTTTAAATCTAAAGCTCTTCGAGAAACAACTATTGGACTAACTTTTAAATTTCTACTCAATGTTTTGAAGTTTTGAGTAGTTTGCCATAATTTTCTAAAATGTGTTTCTGGTACTAAAAACTCAGCTGCGACCTTATCACAAAGCTTTTCGATTGGGTCATCAGCCGGCAACATATTATCATTATTAAAACCGGCACTTTCACCTAACCAAATATGAGCTAATTCGTGAATTAAGGTGAACATTTGAGCTGCCTTGGCATCTGCAGAATTAATAAATAAAAAAGGTGCCTTATCATTAACTAAAACAAATCCTCTACATTCCTCAACATCAATTCTTCTTCTTGTATTGTTACCAACAACACCATTAAAAGTGACAATTATTCCTGTATCTTCAATTTTCTGAGTAAGGTAATCTAATGTTTCTTCCCAAGTTCTAAACTCCTTCGCCCAACCTTCACTGAGATTTAAACTTTTTCTTATATCACTCACAATTTTTTTGTAGTTATCATTTTCATCGAAAGCTCCTACAAAGCTTAAATTATCATATCCACTCTCAGTTAAATAATCAGTTAGCCAAGATTGTCTTTCCTGAAGCATTTGAACAGTATGATAAATATTCAAAGAAACCTTTTTGACGTCTCCCTTACCAGTTCTAAAAAATGGAATATTTAGTTCTTCTTGTGGAGGTTCATTTAGGAATAAATAACCAAATGGTACGTGAACTTTATGTGTGAAGTCTTCTAGCTGCTTGATTGTAGGGCACTTATTTCCTTTTATCCATTCTTCAACCTTTGGATTTTTGGCAAAAAAATCTTCTAACCTGAGTTCGACCTAAGAATTAGCAAAATAGTGCGAGTTGCCCATTTGAATAATTATCTTCTTCAAACTTAATTGCTGGTTTTTTCTCTTGAAAGGAGTATGCAATCAGGCTTGCCACGAGAT
>Ga0307486_1000101_pt1 | contig 98854 bp, 79 predicted proteins | sample CBIW02metaG_FD_203663 | JGI IMG/M metagenome (GOLD analysis project Ga0307486, IMG submission 203663) | Sea-ice brine microbial communities from Beaufort Sea near Barrow, Alaska, United States - CBIW 0.2 | ecosystem: Environmental > Aquatic > Marine > Coastal | place: USA: Alaska | collected... | reverse complement strand
TGTGAAGCCTTGATTTTCCTAGTGGCGGGAACTGGACTCGAACCAGCGACCTTCGGGTTATGAGCCCGACGAGCTACCTACTGCTCTATCCCGCGATATATTGTTAATCTCTATGATGTCAAATTTAAATAAGCTTACTCGCATTCAAGCTTTCTGCGTTATTGGAGTGCAAATATACAACCCTTTTATTCTTGTGCAAAGAATTATTTAAAAAAATTATTGAGCAATGCATCTAACGATTCCAAACCTCATTTATATTTTTAAACCTCATCTCAGCTTCTTAATTAAATCCCTGACTTCCATCACATTTTAAGAAAAATTACGTCATTGATTATGTCTTCATTCTGAAGATGCTATTATCGATATCAGAAAAAAAAATGGCTTTTTATAAATGCTCGCATTTAAATTGTCCGTCTAATACAGATATCAACGAATAAATTTATCTCCATATTCTACTTAAAACTTTCTAAAATATTAGATCACATCTTTTAACGAGCTTTTCAATAACATTGAGTCAAATAAATACTTACTTATAGTACAAGGCACATTTCAAAATTTAACTAAGGATAAAAGTTCAAAATCTTCCATCATTCAATTAGTTTAGAACAATAATTCAACTTACTGTTCTATATTTCTTGCGTCAAATTCCAGCAATTCATTATTCTCAAATCCTACAGAAATTTCGATGGGATTACAGCAGATCTCACAATCCTCTATATAGGTTTGTTTGCGCACAGATGTATCCAGAAGCATTGAAATTTCTTCCCAACAATATGGACATTGAAAGAAGTGTTCCTGCATAACCATCAATTTAATAACTTTACCTTGGGAAAAGTTTTCACCAAACACCTTTATAAATAATCAAAACTTCAAAAACTATTAATTCAAAAATATTGTAAATTTGAAGAAATTATGAGATCAGGTCCAATTCCTGTTGCAACTGTTCCCAGGATTTCATAAGGTTTTCAACCTCTTTCTTTTTGAATTTATAATTTTCCATGAATTTAGGCTTGGCGGTTGTTTCAGCATAATTGGAGGCCATCTCAATATCTAACTGTTTTAATTCCCTTTCCAATTTATTGATCTTAGCCTCGGTATTACTCAGTTTATTATTGAGCGACTTAAATTTTTTCTGATCGTTGTATGCCTGCTTATTATTGGAATTTTTTGAATCTTCTTTTTGAACCTTATCTTTTTTCTCTATCGCTCGCATGTTTTCCACATTGCGTTGTGCCAAATAGTAGTTTATATCGCCTAAGTATTCCCTTATTTTTTTATTTTTAAACTCATATACAGTTTCGGTAAGATTTTGAAGAAAATCCCTGTCATGAGAAACGAGTATCAAGGTTCCCTGAAAACTTTTGAGCGCTTCTTTCAAAACATTCTTGGATTTGATATCCAGGTGATTGGTAGGCTCATCCATGATAAGCACATTGAACGGTTGAAGCATTAATTTACAAAGCGCCAATCGGTTTCTTTCACCTCCTGAGAGGACTTTTACTTTTTTGCTGACTTCGTCCCCCTTAAATAAGAAAGATCCTAGCAAATCGCGCACCTTACTACGAGTGGCTTCATTTGCGCCATCAATCATGGTATCTAAAACGGTTTTTTCACCATCGAGGTAATCGGCTTGATTTTGAGCGAAATAACCCAACTGAACATTATGTCCCAATTTCAGGACTCCATTATGCGAGATTTCATCAACTATGATTTTTGCCAAAGTGGATTTTCCCTGACCGTTTTGTCCCACGAAAGCAATTTTACTTCCGCGTTCTATAAGTAGATCAATATGTTCAAGAACCTGGGATTCACCATAAGCTTTCCCGATATTTACCGCCTCTATCACCACTTTTCCCGGCTGTAAGGAAACGGGAAACTTTACATTCATCACAGAATTATCATCTTCATCCACCTCGATCCGGTCAATTTTATCCAGTTTTTTAAGAAGTGATTGCGCCATTGAAGCTTTGGAAGCTTTGGCGCGGAACTTCTCGATTAATTTTTCGGTTTGTTCAATTTGCTTTTCCTGATTTTTCTGGGAAGCCAATTGTTGACCCCGAAGCTCTTGTCGAAGTTCTAAATACTGAGAATAGGATTTTTTAAAATCGTAAATTTTACCCAACGAAATTTCTATTGTCCTGTTGGTAACATTATCCAGAAACATTCTGTCGTGAGAAACTATGATTACACAACCAGGATAATTGGTCAAAAAAGATTCCAGCCAGATAATAGATTCAATATCCAGGTGGTTGGTAGGCTCATCCAGCAATAAAATATCATTGTTTTGAAGAAGGAGTTTAGCTAGTTCAATTCGCATCCTCCAGCCACCGGAAAAAGTATCAGTGACCTTATCAAACATTTCTCTTTCAAACCCCAGTCCCATAAGGACCTTTTCTGTATCTCCCTGGTAATTATACCCACCAATAATTTCATATTGATGGGTAATCTCACTTAAATCCTGAATGAGTTCAGAATAATGTGCACTTTCATAATCGGTGCGTGTTGTAAGCTGCTCGTTTATGTAATCAATTTTTTTCTCAATAATTTTTATTTCCTCAAAAGCCTGTTGTGCCTCATCAACTACAGTTCTTCCCTGTACAAAATCGATATCCTGTTTTAAAAAACCAATTTTAAGTTCTTTATCCTTGGCAATTTGCCCGGTGTCAGCTTCCTGTTCACCTGAAAGTATTTTAAGCATGGTCGATTTCCCCGCACCGTTCTTTCCTATAAGACCCACGCGGTCTCCAGCCCCTAATCTAAATGTGATTTGATCAAAAAGGGATTCTCCTCCAAAGGATATCGATAAATTATGAATGTTAAGCATTAGTTTTAACTATTATTTTTGAAAAGATGACTAATTTGCAAAAGTAAATAATTAGAAATGAAATTCCTAAAGGGAAAAAAAATATACAGTATTTTAACAGGCACTTGTCCTGTGTGTCAGGAAGAAAGCATGTACAAGGAACCCAATCCTTATAAAATGCGAAGGATTTTTCAAATGTTTGAACGTTGCTCACATTGCCATACAAAATACAAAATCGAACCTTCATTCTTCTTTGGTGCTATGTATGTGAGTTATGGATTAGGGGTTGCCATTGCTGTCGCGGCTTTTATTGTAGTTTATTTGTTCTTTGGTGGCGGACTTAGGGCAACTTTTCTAGGGATAATTGGCACGTTGATAATTCTAATGCCAATAATAGTTCGTTTATCACGAAATATCTGGATTAATTTATTTTTGAATTACAAGGAGCCAGAATAAAATTTCTTGGTATAACGACTGATATCTATATCTATTGGCAAAGTTGTGTCTTTTTCAATATAACTTATAAGTTGCTTTGCAACAGTCGGCGCTATTAAAACCCCGCGACTTCCAAAACCATTACAACAATATAATTGCTTGTGCTTTGGATGTTGGCCAACCAGTGGCTTTCTATCGGCCGTTGCAGGACGTATACCGGCCACCTGATCCACCACTTTATATTCACAAGTAATTATTTTTGAAAATTGGCTTAACAACTTGTCTTTTGCCTCTGGGGTAGGAGTTTCCGACTTATCTACATTATCATAGGTTGCACCAACCTTATATAAATCATTTCCCAAGGGAAGAATGAATATCGAAGATTTTATAGCCACTTCAAGATTTAGATCTTTCGATTCAATTAGCAAATATTCCCCTTTATTTCCGCGTAGTGGAAGATAATTGAAGTAAGGGTTTTTAGTTAAACCGAAACCATCGCAGAAGATAATTCGTCTGGCCTGAGTTCCTTTATAGGTACAGCTATTTCCATCAAGTTGTAATTGATCGTATTCAAAATCGGCTGCCTCATAAGCATCCATATTATCTAAATACACTTTATATCTTTCCAACAACAATTTAGTCTTAACAGTCCCTGTCTTTTTCACCAAGCCGAAAGAAAAATCGGAAGGAATATTCGGATTGACCGAAGGAACCAGGTTAGGATCTAAAAACTCGGAAATAAATGGTTTATCCATTGCGGTAAACCAGTTATTTTGTTCCTCAATAGAATTAAATTTCCTGTAAATGGGAAGTTCCTGAACTAATTGCGTTTTAAGTTTATGTTCCAGACTTTTATAGAATGGTAAAGCCAACTCCAATTGCTCATTGGCTTGCCAGGCTAAGGTAAAACGTTTTAAGATTATGGGATTATATATTCCGCCGGCCACCGTTGAGGAAGACTGGGAATGATTTTCAAATACTTTAATCTTTTTTCCAAGTTTCAAGAATTCTTCTGAAATGGCTATTCCGCTTAAACCCAGGCCCACAATAATATAATCCGTCATAATTAAAAAATAAAAACGCTCCGGAATTTCCGGAGCGTTAAATGAGTTATTTTGAACTGTGGTTAATTAATAATTCCACATATCCTGCTCAAAATTGCGTATTTGTTCTTTAATACGTTCCGATTCCAGAAGCTGCATAAAAGAATTTGCTGATATATATTCATCAACTGTCCTATCTCCTTGTACATTATCTTCTTTGTAAATTACCGCGTTAAATCTTCGCGCATTAAGCAAATGATCAAATGAGATTGACTGTGAAGTATTGCCGCCGTTAAAAGCCTCTGCATCAAGCAAGACTTCTCTCGCATCCGGAAAATACACCCAAAATAATTCTACCATATCTGGTTCTTCGTCGTCAATAAAGTTTACATCGGGTGCAACAGGTGCGATTCCAATTAACCTATATTTTAATTCAGCTTGACGCTTGTCAAAATACCACAACCCTCGGATGTGATACATGGAAATATCAGCAGAGGTAATATCTCTTCTATCTATATATTGCTGATCAATCTCTTCCCCAGCATTGTACTGTTCTACTCCAAGATCGGTAGTATCAACTTTCGAAATGGCAGCACTAATATCCTTTAGTGTTCGTTTTTCATTAAAATATGAATCGGCATAAATACTCTTGATCTTATTCGTTTTAATACCGGTCATTAAAACATCATATAGAGATCTCCTGGAAGATCCAATATTGTTAGTATCTATTGGGTAGTACATTGGGAAATTCACACGTTCATCCAGATCAATAATCTCCCATGTATTTTTAGACCACAGTATATCACGATCATCCACATACCCATAAGGCAATGGTTTATCTTTCTTTTGCACTTCTAAATCGGCATCAGATAATTTTCCGATCTCATCAGGTGATTTAGCATTCAAAATATTCGTTTGCCCGTAAGATGACAGGGCAAATAAAAATCCAAATACACCAATCAAAAATTGATTCCACTTCATTTATACCGAATTTATTAGTTAGTTAACTCCACAAACACCGGAGATACTTTTTTAAGTTTATAACCTGAATTTGATGCCAACTGGGCATCTATATCAAATATCTGAACGGTTTCTCCTCTTCCTGCACGCCTTAAAGCTGCTTTAGCGGCTGCATCTAGTGTGTTTCCCCTCACCTGTATCGTTGGTTGCCCGGAAACTTTAAAACTAAAACCTGTAACACGCAAGGCAAGATCGAAATCAAAATCAGGTAATGTGGCTCCAATATTTGAAATTTCAAGGCTGTTGCGTTGCATTTTAGCAGATCCATCTTCACCACGAATGGTTCCAACAGGTCTTGGTATGTCTTTTATTCTAAACATTTTACTGTCTGATACTGTTTCACCACCAGGCAATTTCCCGCTTACATTAATCGTGACCTCACGGGCTTGGATTGTTGTTACGTCCATAACGTAATTTCCAGCACCACTTGAAGGCGATAAACCAGGCGCATTAGCAGTTACACTACCTACACCCGGAATAGAGATGGTCATCGGATTTTTCACCCCACGATAAACCACGTTCATTTTATCAGCTGAAATCACTGCAGAATTCGGCTTTGGAATTACAGCAAATGAACTGACTACCGGGATCTTTACTATTGAATCCCCTTCCTTAAACTGAATTTCACCTAGTATTTTTTGTTCCCCTACATTTCCTGCAGGAAAATTCAAAGTTACCTGGCCTGCTTCGTTACTTTCAACCTTCTTACCATTAATGATAACATTGTCAAATTTTAGGGATTTATCTACCCGCCCTAAAACAACCTTTCCTTTAAAATTTTCTCCACTAAAAAAAGCTGTTTTTTCAGGAACCACAATGGCCTCATAATTTGATAATGATACATCGCTCACCAACTGACCTGAAAACATAGCCGATAAAATTTCACCTTCAACCGATTTTACGTCAGATTGGATCTGAGTCATTTTTGTGATTGAGGCTATTAAAGGAAACCCTTCGTAGTGGTACTTCAACCATTCAATATTTGCTCCTTCTCTCTTGAGATCTTCAGTAGAAAAATCAGTTTTCAACTTTTGAGCTATTGCCGAATATTCATCACCAATTATCGATACAACCCCATCACGGTAAGTGGCAACTTGATTAATAAACTCTTCTCCTCGCGGACTAATTCTACCACTTTGAAAAAACATTTCATCAAGATTATGGGAGTTATCCATAATCTCATAATTCAGTTTGTCCTTTTGCTTAATTAAAAGCTCACTTTTTAAGTTATCCAGGTAGCTATTAAAATTGCTTGATAACGCATCTACTTCTTCAGCTTTAGCTTTTAATGGGGCATATTTTTTTGGCTGTTCTGCTACTTTTTCATCTAAACCAAGCATAAAAGCCTCGTTACGGTTAGTGGTTTGAACATTAGATTCAGTTAATTTTTCATTCATCAAGCCAAAAGCGGTTAGCACTTCTTTTGACATATTTAAAGCCAACATTGCAATGAATACCAGATACATTAGGTTAATCATCTTCTGTCTTGGGGATTGTTTTCCAGACGCCATGTTTAATTAGTTTAGTTACTTAATAAATTCGATAGTCATTACAACTAATTAATTATGCTCTTCCATTCATAGCAGTCAACATTCCACCATAAACTCCGTTAAGAGAGGAAAGGCTGCTAGCCATTGAACTCATTTGCTCTTTAAGTTTACCAGCGTTCTCTGCTATTTCGGAATTGATTTCGACTTGTCGTGACGAAGATTCAACCTGAACTTTATACAAATTGTTTAAAGTCTCCATTTGAGCAGCAGCGAAAGTAAGTTCTTCACTATATTTTCTTTGAGAGGCCATTGCATCTACCGTTGGGGATATAGATTTTGCGGCTCCTTCAAAGTTTCTAATGCTTTCACCCAAGCTGTTCATCAGGCTGGCATCAATTTTTGCATCTTTCAACATTTCATCCAATTTTTTGGATAATATTGCTTCTGAATCATTATTTTCTTCTAATAATTCTTTTTCCCTCTGAGTTGCTGGACCACCAGCCAATTCTGGATAAACCAAGGCCCAATCTAAATCATCATCTACTGGTTCAAAAGCGGAATAAGCAAATACCAGAGCTTCAGTTATCAATCCTGCAATTAACATAGCATTCCCAAAGGGCCAGTGCATTATTTTAAATAGGGCACCTAATATTACCACAGATGCACCTAAACCATACACCATTGCAGTTATTTTTTTCGTCGTTCTTGCGTTTGCCATAATTAAAATTATTTATTTATCGTTGATTAGTTAAGTGGTTATTTAAAGTTTGGAGATTGATTTAAAGTTACGTCTGTTCCTAAATAATCTTGTACAGTTCTAAAGCCTATATAGCTTCGGGCTGAATCTGAATACTCATAATCCCGAGTGCTTACCTGAAGGAAATATGCGACATCTTTCCAAGAACCGCCACGAACAACTTTGCGCATATTGGTTTCATCGTTAACTGTTGGGTTCATGGAGGACATGTATTCATAAGCCGCAGCATCATAAGAGGAATTCACCCATTCTGAAACGTTCCCTGCCATATTGTATAAATTATAGTCATTGGGCTCATAAGATTTGGCTTCCACAGTATATAAAGCCTGGTCGGCTGCATAATCCCCTCTTAAAGGTTTGAAATTGGCCATAAAACAACCACGGTCATTCTTAGCATAAGGTCCACCCCAAGGATAGGTTGCAGATTGCAGTCCACCACGGGCAGCGTATTCCCATTCCGCCTCGGTTGGCAATCTGTAAGACGGAACATCATGCGTTCCTTTTGATTTTCGATATGCATTGTGATAGAGCGTTCTCCACTGGGTAAATGCTTTGGCTTGTTTCCAGGAAACACCTACCACAGGGTAATCGTCAAAAGCTGAATGCCAGAAATAATCATTGTGCATTGGCTCATTATAGGAATAATTAAAATCCTTGATCCAAACAGCGGTATCTGGATAAACGGCAACCTCTTCAGTAATGATAAAATCGCTTCTCTTTTGGGTTTTGGAACGTGCGGCCTTTTGGATATCCATCCATCGATATTTAAAATTCAATTTTTTAACATCGATAGTTCGCTGTCCATTATAGGATTCCTCCAAAGGAATGTACATTGAGTCCATTACTCTGGCATAAGCCTCGTCGGGATATTCCTTCGTATCCCAGATTATATCTACATCCTTATTTAATTTTCTTCCTTCGTAATCTTCTGAAAAGGAAGTATAATTATCATACATATATTTTTCATATACTGTCATATTCTCAGGATCGGAATCCAGGAAGGCATATTCTCCAATTCCATCGCTACCAACTTCTGCACCTTCAAAATCAGCTTCAATAGCAAGTTTCATTCTAACTATTGAATCCCTCACCCAGTTTGTAAACTGGCGATATTCTGAATTAGTGATTTCAGTTTCGTCCATATAAAAAGTTCGAACCGTTACTGTTTTTGGCGGAGCATTTTTCATATCTGCAATATCATCATCAGCTTTACCCATAATAAAAGCGCCACCCGGAACTAATGTCATACCATAAGGCTTTTCAGGATTCCACTTTTTCCCTTGTGCACCTACCAGTTGTCCGCGATCGCCTCGACTACAACCGGCAATAATTGCAAGGATAGCAATAAGCGAAATAAATTTCTTCATAGTTTTTCTCAGGTTATGACATTTTGATTTAATAAGTAAACGTATCTAAATATTTTTTAATAAACAACAGTTTAATAAGAAATACTGATTATTTTGTAAATGGCCGTATATTCTATATTTCGTTATTTCGCATGGTTTTATACCATCTTTCTGGCGTTATCTGGTTGCAAGCCTCCAGATAATCTTCATAGCTGCAAGGTAATAACGTGTGCTTTTTTAATTTAGTATTGGATGTTGAAATAAATGGAATTTCAATCCACCATCTTCCGCTGATTGGGCTTTTAAAAAACACAAGTACATCATCTTCAATGGGAACCTGATATTTTATAAAATCTTTTTTAGCTGAGACAGTATTCTCATTTGTCCGGTAATTGACTCCTTCAATAAAATACCACATCACTTGAGCTATCAGCATATTTCCGGCTTGAGTATAGTCCGAAGTATATTCATAAATCCCAAAAGAGGAAACTTTATCGCTTATTCCTGCATAACGTGACAGGGCGCAAATTTCTTTTCCGTCAAAACCATTAGGTGAATTGTGTCCCTTTCCGCCAATTTCAGCAGCAGTGATACTTCCCAAATCCAATCCTACCAAATTTGCATTTCGCATTACTGGCTCTATCAAACTGATATTATTATTTACTTCCCCTAACCTGTAAGCATCAAAAAACAGGCGATCCATCAACTTAATTTCTTCCTGTGAATTGAAATATGTCTGATAGCCAACACTGGAATAATTGAATAAATTGTAGGGTTTGTTTACAACTATTTTCCCTACATAAGATCGATTGTTAATTGGTTCATCCGCATCTCCTAAATCGAATCTGCTATCGATATTAACCAGGTTCACCATTTGTTCTAACCTGTCATAGGCACGATACTGTGCATAGATCAAATCCTGACTTCCTCCTAGAATAACTGGAACAATTTTCTTTTTTATCAAAGCAGAAATCATAGTTTGCAAGGCAAAATAGGTGTCTTCTACTGTTTCTCCTTTTTGAATATCTCCCAGGTCGGCCAACTTTAAATTCCAGTTTCCGGGAAACAGACCATAGAAAGATCTCCTTATATTATTGAAATTTAAAAAATTCTCATCTTGATCCTGATCCAGACGATTTTCGGTTACCCCAACAATCGCAATATCAATATTTTCAAGATCCGGAATTCCGGAATTTATCGTGTGAATGTTAATCTGACTTCCCAGGTTATGTTTGCCGTGAAGCGAAATTTCTTCGATTAACACCTCATCAACGGGACTTAAAAAATGAAAATCCATCAATTACTTCTTTTTAAGAGTAGTTTTTTTAACTGAAGCCTTGCCTGCCGCTGGTTTTTTTGTAGCGGTTGTTTTTTTAGCAGCTGGTTTCTTTTTAGCTGCTGGCTTCTTCTTAGCTGGTTTTTTCTTTTCTATAATTGCTTTCACTTCTTCTAAAGTCAATTTCTCTGCCTCAACAGTTTTTGGCAACTCGATTTTCGTTTTCCCCTTTAGAATATTGAAACGACCCCAGCGTGCTTTCTCCACTCGAATGCCTTCATCTTCCCAATTATGGATAACTTTTTCTATCTCTTTTTTAATCTTATTGTCAATTAATTCCTCGATATCCCCATCACTTAAGTTATCGAAATCGTATTTTTTATTTACGTTTATAAACAGATTATTCCACTTTAGAAAGGGCCCAAATCTACCCACGCCTTTTTGAACTGGCATATCTTTATAATCATAAATTGGAGCATCGGCTTTTTCCTTTGCTTCAATTAGTTCCAATGCACGTTCAAATTCTATACTAAGCGGATCTTCACCTTTATCTAAAGAGACGTATTTACTACCGTATCTAACATAAGGACCAAAACGCCCATTATTAACCTCAACTTTTTCTCCTTCGTATTCACCAATTTCCTTAGGAAGCTGAAATAAATTCATCGCTTCTTCATAAGTTATAGTTTCAAGGGAATGTTCTGGACTTAAACCCGCAAAACGAGGCTTTTCATCATCTTCTACAGATCCTATTTGGACCATTGGTCCAAACTTCCCCAAACGTACGCTAACTGGCTTTCCGCTTTCTGGATCTTTACCCAAAATACGTTCCCCCACTTCCCTTTCTGCATTTTCTGCAACGTCCAAAACCTGGGGATGAAATTCGGAATAAAAATTCCGCATCATCTTTGTCCATTCTTCATTTCCTTCAGCGATATCATCAAAACTTTGTTCGACTTTAGCGGTGAAATTATAATCGAGAATATTGGAGAAATGATTGACTAGGAAATCGTTAACAACAGTTCCCACCGCGGTAGGGACCAATTTACCTTTATCACTTCCCACCATTTCGCTAAGTAGTGTTTCAGAGAGTTTATCATTCCTTAAAACAAGTTGTGCGTATTTACGCTCTGTTCCATCTACTGCACCTTTTTCTACATAATTCCTGTTTTGAATAGTAGAAATTGTAGGGGCGTATGTAGATGGACGGCCTATTCCAAGTTCTTCCAGCTTTTTTACCAAGGAAGCTTCAGTATATCTATATGGCGGTCTAGTGAATCTTTCTGTTGCGTTGATGTAATTATTAACAAGAGGTTCATTTACCTTTAAGGCAGGTAAAAGTCCTTCCTGTTCTTCATCTTCATCATCACTTCCTTCCAAATAAACTTTTAAAAATCCGTCAAAAATAAGTACTTCTCCCGATGCGGTAAAATTTTCATTATGCTTATCTGCTGAAATCTTAACATTGGTTCGCTCAAGATTAGCTTCACTCATTTGAGATGCGATAGAGCGCTTCCAAATCAAATCATATAAACGCTGCTCATCGCGATCGGCATTTACAGTATGATTTTCAAAATGCGTTGGTCGAATAGCTTCGTGTGCTTCCTGTGCTCCTTTTGACTTTCCGGTAAACTGTCTTGATTTTGAGTATATATTGCCATAGGCTTTCAGAATTTCTTCTTTTGCTCCATTTCTGGCATCTTCAGACAGACTCACACTATCAGTTCTCATATATGTAATATGTCCCGCCTCATAGAGGCGTTGCGCCATTGTCATTGTCTTACTTACCGAAAAATATAATTTTCTGGAAGCTTCCTGTTGAAGTGTAGAGGTTGTAAATGGTGGTGCAGGCGATTTCTTTGCAGGTTTCGTAGTTAAATCTGCTACTTTAAATTTTGCCTGAATATTTTCCTCAAGGAATTTTTCAGCCTCTTTTTTTGTTCCGAAATTCTTGGGAAGTTTTGCTTTGAAGGATTTTCCGTCCTCATTTGTGAATTCAGCATCAATTCTATAAGAAGCTTCAGAATTAAAATCGTTTATTTCCCGTTCACGTTCAACTATCAACCTAACAGATACAGATTGCACTCTACCGGCAGAGAGGCCTCCTTTTACTTTGCGCCATAAAATAGGCGATAATTCGTATCCAACTAATCTATCCAAAACCCTTCGGGCTTGTTGGGCATTCACCAAATTATAATTTATATCGCGCGGATTATCTATTGCCTTAAGGATAGCAGATTTTGTGATCTCGTGAAAAACGATCCGTTTGGTCCTTTCTTTTGTCAAATGAAGTTCTTCTGATAGATGCCAGGCAATGGCCTCTCCTTCGCGGTCCTCATCACTTGCTAACCAAACCATTTCGGCATCCTTGGCGATTCGCTTCAACTTTTTCACTACATCCTCCTTATCCTTTGAAACGATATATTTAGGTTTAAAATCCCCTTCCGTATCAACGCCCAATTCCTTGGTGGGCAAGTCGGCAATATGCCCAAAACTGGACATCACCGTATAGTCTTTCCCTAAAAATTTCTCGATGGTTTTCGCCTTTGCCGGAGACTCCACGATCACTAAATTCTTTGCCATAAATCTTTTTTTTCTTGCTGCAAAAGTAGAGCAATTTTTAAATATGCCGTGAAATAACGTAAAATTCCACTTACCCCAACAAAAAAAAGCATGAAATTTTTATGCTGTCACTTTGTCATAATTTAACTTAAGCCTACCTTTGCAAGCTAATTTACCTAAAAGGTATAGAAGGAATTATGGAGAAGATCATAGACGAAAAATTACAGGGAAATACACTTATACTGGAAGCTAAGGCCGAAAATAGCAGAAAACTGTTTATTGAAAGTTATGGTTGCGCAATGAATTTTAGCGACAGTGAAATTGTGGCTTCCATACTTCAAAAGGAAGGATTTAATACCACCCAAAACCTGGAAGATGCTGATTTGGTGCTGGTAAATACCTGTTCCATTCGCGATAAAGCAGAACAAACCATCCGAAAGAGGTTGGAAAAATACAACGCAGTTAAAAGGATCAACCCAAAAATGAAGGTCGGGGTTTTAGGTTGTATGGCTGAACGCCTAAAGAATCAGTTTTTGGAGGAAGAAAAAATTGTGGATCTGGTTGTTGGTCCCGATGCATATAAGGATTTGCCCAATTTAATAAAAGAAGTGGAAGAAGGCAGGAATGCCGTAAATGTTATCCTATCCAAAGATGAAACTTATGGCGATATCTCACCGGTACGCTTGCAAAGCAACGGGGTTTCAGCTTTTGTTTCTATAACCCGTGGCTGTGATAATATGTGCACTTTTTGCGTGGTTCCCTTTACCCGCGGTCGTGAACGCAGCCGGGATTTTCAAAGTATTCTGGAAGAAGTGAAGGATCTTGAAGAAAAAGGATTTAAAGAAATCACCTTGCTTGGTCAAAACGTGGATAGCTATTTATGGTTTGGTGGCGGACTCAAAAAAGATTTTAAAAACGCTTCAGAAATAGAAAAGGCAACTGCAACTAATTTTGCAGGCTTATTAAAATTGGTTTCTGAAGCTCACCCAAAAATGCGGGTTCGCTTTTCCACTTCAAATCCGCAGGATATGACTCTTGATGTTATTGAAATGATGGCTACTTATCCTAATATCTGTAAACATATTCATTTGCCGGTACAAAGCGGAAGTGATTCGGTTTTAAAGAGAATGAACCGATTACATACCCGCGAGGAATATTTTGAACTGATAAATAATATTAAAAAGATCATTCCGGATTGTGCAATTTCTCAGGATATGATTACAGGTTTTTGTGGGGAAACCGAGGAAGATCATAAAGATACATTGTCTTTAATGGAATACGTAAAATATGATTTTGGATATATGTTTTCTTATTCGGAAAGACCCGGGACATTAGGCGCCAAGAAATACGAAGATGATGTTCCTGAAGAAGTCAAGAAACGAAGACTTACCGAAATTGTTAAATTGCAAAGGGAACACGCATTATATAAAACTCAACAATACATCGGAAAAACTGTTGAAGTATTAATAGAAAGAAAATCGAAAAAATCTGAACTACAATGGAGCGGAAGAACTACTTATAATTCTGTTGCAGTCTTTCCGAAAGAAAATTACAAGATCGGGGATTTTGTCAATGTAAAAATTACCGATTGCACCAGCGGAACTCTTATAGGTAAAGCTGTTGGATTTAGCGGAAATAATTAAATTGAAGTTAGAAGTACGAGGTTAGAAGTACGAAGTAAAAAAAGATGGGAAAACGGAAGACCGGAGTAAAAAAAGAAGAACAGAAGTCAGAAGTCATTATTTAATATTCATTATAAAATATTAAATATCCACTATAAAATATTCATTATAAAATATTCATTATTAACGCTTATGGATTCAGTACAGGCTATTAAACAACGATTTGAAATTATTGGGAACGACCCAAAGCTAAATCGTGCAGTCGAAAAATCTATTCAGGTGGCACCCACTGATATTTCAGTTTTGGTTACAGGGGAAAGCGGAGTAGGAAAAGAAAGTATCCCGAAAATCATTCATGCCCTTTCACACCGAAAACACGGCAAATATATTGCCGTTAACTGTGGTGCAATTCCTGAAGGAACTATAGACAGTGAATTGTTTGGACATGAAAAAGGCTCGTTTACAGGTGCATCACAAACAAGAAATGGTTATTTTGAAGTAGCCGATGGGGGAACTATTTTCCTGGATGAAGTTGGGGAATTGCCGCTTACCACTCAGGTAAGATTGCTAAGGGTTTTGGAAAATGGCGAATTTATTAAGGTTGGTTCTTCAAAGGTTCAAAATACCGATGTGCGTATTGTAGCCGCAACCAATTTAAATATGTTCGAAGCGATCAAAAAGGAAAAATTCCGGGAAGATCTGTACTATCGTTTAAGCACTATTGAGATCAATTTACCGCCTTTACGGGAACGCAAAGACGATATGCATTTATTATTCAGGAAATTTGCCGCTGATTTTGCCCTCAAATATAAAATGCCCACAATTAGGCTGGAAGATGATGCAGTAGAATTGCTTCAGAAATACAGATGGGGCGGAAATATCAGGCAATTGCGAAACATTGCCGAACAAATTTCAGTACTGGAACAGGAAAGAACCATAACCGGCAAAATCTTAAATACATATCTTCCGGACATAGGAAGCAATCTCCCTGCCGTAATTTCTGACAAGAAAAAGCAAGGAGACTTTACTGATGAAAGGGAAATACTTTATAAGGTGCTTTTTGATATGAAGAGAGACCTTAATGATCTAAAAAAATTGACTCTGGAATTGATGGAGAGCGGAAACCATCAAAAAGTTCAGGAAGAACACGAAGATCTGATTGATAAAATTTACGGGGACGAAGAAAAAGAACAGGAGGAAATAGATAAAGAAAACAGGGAAGTACTTCGAATTTCACAAAACAAATCTGAAGACCTGGAAGATAAATATTATTTTGCCGAAGAAATTGAGGAGGAAGAAACGCTCTCACTTCAAAGTAAAGAACTTGAACTCATTAAAAAATCGCTTGAACGCCATAGCGGCAAGCGCAAATCGGCGGCTGAAGAACTGGGAATCAGTGAACGCACCCTTTACCGAAAAATTAAACAATACGATTTATAGACCAAATTTTCTATAACCCCAACGCATACTTTATGAAAAAAATCAAATTTTTTATTCTCTTCACCTTTCTGCTGACACTTCAGAGTTGTGGAATATATTCCTTCACGGGAGCAGATACAGGTGCGGCAAAAACATTTCAGGTAAACTTCTTTCAAAATAATGCAGACATCGTTGAGCCCGGAATTGATCGTACTTTTACCCTGGAACTTGAAGACCTGATCCAGAATCAAACTAATTTAAGCCTTACTAATTCAGGCGGAGATTTGATTTATGAAGGGGAAATTGTAGATTATTACGTTGCCCCAATGTCGGCGACAGCACAAAATACCGCTGCACAAAACCGACTCACAATATCGGTCAATGTGAGATATTACAATACCTTAGAGCCGGAAAAAGATTTTGAAAAGCGATTTTCTTTTTATTATGATTATCCGGCCAACTCGCAACTCGTGGGAGCGACTTTAGAAACCTCGTTGGTTGAAATTTTTTCCAGGATAACTCAGGATATCTTTAATGCTTCATTGACAAACTGGTAATGAACTCGACTGAATTAACTTACTTATTTGAAAATTCGGCTTCTGTGGGAATTCAGGAAACGGGGGAGTTGGAGAATCTTTTGAAAGAATACCCTTATTTTCAGGCAGCACGAGCCATTTATTTAAAGGGACTTTATAATCAAAACAGCTATAAATACAATCTGGCTTTAAAGAAAACCGCAGCTTATACCTTGGATCGAAGTGTGCTTTTCGATTTTATATCTTCAACAAATTTTAGTCAGGATAAAGTTGCTCTTCAAATTAAAAAGCAGGAAGACAATCTAAGGAATATCATAGTATTTGAGCCAGAAGAAGTATTTGGTAAAAAAATCATTTCAATAGATGATGCAATTAAGATGAAGTCAATAGAATCGGCCCAGGTTTTGGATCCAGACCTATTTGAACAACCTCATACAATTCCTTCAGAAGAAATCGAAGTTTCAGAAAAAATTCCTTCGGAAGAAAATTCGGAGATAGGAAGCCCTTTAAATTTTGATTCATCTGAAGCACATTCATTTTCGGAGTGGTTAAGCTTGACAAAATCGAAACCTATAAATCGGGATTTAGAAGATTCAGAAAAAATATTGGATTCTAAATCGCGGAAATCTGATATGATAGACGTCTTTATATCAAAAAGCCCAAAATTAAAACCAAACAAAACATCCACCAAGACCAATATTGCTCCGGAGCGAAACCTTTCCCCGGAAGGACTGATGACAGAGACATTGGCACGGGTTTATATGGAACAAAAAAATTATAAAAAAGCCCTTCAGGCTTACAAAATATTAATTTTGAAAAGTCCCGAAAAAAGTGGTTTCTTTGCAGACCAAATAAGGGCAATAAAGAAATTACAAGAAAATAACACAGGAACAGAATGAGCACTTTCACTATCTTTTTAGCATTGATCATCATTGTAGCATTTTTACTAGTAGTAGTAATTATGGTTCAAAATCCTAAAGGCGGTGGACTTTCCTCCTCATTTGGAGGTGGCGGTGGCCAACAACTTGGTGGGGTCCAAAAAACTACCGATTTTCTTGATAAAAGCACATGGACACTTGCAACAATAATGTTGGTTCTAATATTATTATCAAATGTTACCATTATGGATGGTGGCGCAACGGCAGAATCAAGGGTGATCGATAGCAATTCATCAATTGAAAATACTGTTCCGGAAGCGACACAACCTCCTGTTCAAACTCAGCCTGCAACTCAGGACAAGGAATAACAATACTTTTTATCGATTTCTAAATGCCAGCTTATGACAAGCTGGCATTTTTTGTTTATGATTGTCAGTAAAATGCTACTGGCATAATTTTAGTCCATTCAACCATCGTACATATTAAAATATTAACTAAAACACAATATACAAATGGCTTTAAACATTAAACCTCTTTCAGACAGAGTTCTTATCGAACCTGCTGCCGCCGAAACAAAAACTGCTTCCGGAATTTACATTCCCGAAACAGCTAAAGAGAAACCACAAAAAGGGAAAGTAGTTGCGGTTGGCAAAGGAACCAAAAAACACGAAATGACTGTGAAAATTGGTGATGAAGTTCTTTATGGTAAGTATTCCGGAACGGAACTTAAATTGGAAGGAAAGGATTATTTGATCATGCGGGAAGATGATATTCTTGCTATTGTATAAAATATACCTATTAAAGCACTAACCCGATATTCACTTTCTGGGTTGGAAATATCACCAAATATAATTTTAAAATAACCAACAAATTCTGTTTTATCCCATACTAATGGGACAGAACAACAAAAAATTTACAAAATGGCAAAAGATATAAAATATAATCTTGAAGCCCGTGATGGGATCAAACGCGGGGTAGATGCATTGGCAAATGCGGTAAAAGTAACTTTAGGCCCAAAAGGGCGAAATGTAATTATTAGCAAATCATTTGGCGCGCCAGTCGTGACAAAAGATGGGGTAACCGTTGCAAAAGAAATCGAATTGGAAGACCCATTGGAAAATATGGGAGCTCAAATGGTAAAGGAAGTTGCTTCCAAAACCAATGATCTTGCAGGTGACGGAACAACCACTGCTACTGTTCTTGCACAGGCTATCGTAAAAGAAGGCTTGAAAAACGTAGCCGCAGGAGCAAATCCAATGGATTTGAAACGCGGAATTGACAAAGCTGTTCTTGCCATCACAGAAGATTTGGCCAAACAAACCAAAGAAATTGGTAATTCTTCAGAAAAAATAAAACAAGTCGCTTCAATTTCTGCCAATAACGACGATCATATTGGAGAATTAATTGCTCAGGCTTTTCAAAAAGTTGGAAAAGACGGTGTGATCACTGTTGAAGAAGCTAAAGGAACTGATACTCATGTAGATGTAGTTGAAGGAATGCAATTTGACCGCGGATATTTATCCCCGTATTTTGTGACCAACAGCGAAAAAATGACTACAACTCTTGAAGATCCATACATCTTGCTATACGACAAGAAGATTTCTTCTATGAAAGATCTTCTTCCTATTTTAGAGCCAGTTGCACAATCAGGGAAACCATTATTGATTATTGCCGAGGATGTTGATGGGGAAGCTCTTGCAACTTTGGTTGTAAACAAACTTCGTGGTTCACTTAAAATAGCTGCTGTAAAAGCACCAGGTTTTGGGGACAGAAGAAAAGCGATGTTGGAAGATATTGCTATCCTGACTGGTGGAACTGTAATTTCTGAAGAAAGAGGTTTCTCTTTGGAAAATGCAACTCTTGAACAATTAGGTACTGCTGAAAAAATAGCGATTGATAAGGACAATACAACAATTGTAAACGGAGCTGGTGACAATGTTGTTATCAAAGAACGTGTAAGCCAGATCAAAGCTCAAATCGAGACTACCACATCTGATTACGATAAGGAAAAACTTCAGGAACGATTGGCTAAATTGGCCGGTGGGGTTGCTGTACTTTATGTAGGTGCTGCTTCAGAAGTTGAAATGAAAGAGAAAAAAGACCGGGTTGACGATGCTCTTAACGCTACACGTGCTGCGATTGAAGAAGGAATTGTTGCCGGAGGTGGAGTTGCATTGGTTCGCGCCAAAGCAGTACTCCTAAGCCTTAAATCGGAGAATGCCGATGAAGCAACCGGAATTCAAATCGTAAACCGCGCTATTGAAGCTCCTTTGCGAATTATTGTTGAAAACGCAGGTGGTGAAGGTGCAGTAGTGATCAATAAAGTAATGGAAGGCAAAACCAACTTTGGTTACGATGCCAAAACCAACACTTTTGTCGATATGCTAAAAGCAGGTATTATCGATCCTAAAAAAGTTACCAGGATCGCACTTGAAAATGCCGCTTCTATTGCAGGAATGATCCTGACAACAGAATGTGCTTTGATAGACATCAAGGAAGATAGCCCTGCTGGCGGTGCCGGTGGTGGAATGGGTGGCGGAATGGGTGGTATGATGTAATATACCTCTATAGCCACATATAATCTTAAACCCCCGTTTCCAAATTGGAAACGGGGGTTTTTTGGTTGTTGAATTTTTATTGAAAAATTACACGAGGAATGTTTGTTTTTGAAATTCCGCACTTCCCTGTCCAAATTTTGTTCTCTCTAAAATAAAATAATTGATCAAGAAGGATCAATTATATGCAGCCAAGAAACTTTTTTAAATAAAAAAAGTCCCACCGAAGCAGGACTAAAGACTTTCGTCTACGGCATATAGCCTTATTGTGATAAGATTAAAGATTAGAATAAAAATTTCACATTTCGAAGATAGTTAAAATAGCACTGAATGCAATGAAGGAATCCATAAAAAGGCCAACTCATTTTACATTACATTTAATAGTTATTAAAAAAATGGGATTATGGCAAGAATTTTAGGTTTGGATTTGGGGACGAACAGTATTGGATGGGCAATTGTGGAAAAAGATGGTGATGGATTTTCCTTAATAGATAAGGGAGCAAGAATATTTTCTGAAGGTGTTAAATCAGAAAAAGGAATTGAAAGTTCCCGGGCAGCTGAAAGAACTGGATATAGAAGTGCAAGAAAAATCAAGTTTCGAAGGAAATTAAGAAAATACGAAACCTTAAAAGTTTTAACTAAAAATAAAATGTGCCCATTGACATTAGAAGAAGTGGAAAAATGGAGGCAATCGGGTTTTAAGGACTACCCATTGAATGAGGCATTCCTAAAGTGGTTACGAACTGACGATGACAAAAACATTAATCCATATTTTTTTAGGGATAAAGCAAGTAAAGTAAAAGCAAGTTTATATGAAATAGGCAGAGCCTTATATCATATTGCACAAAGAAGAGGATTTTTAAGCAATCGCTTAGATCAATCAGCCGAAGGAATTTTTGAAGAACATAGCCCTAAAATTGAAGATATTCTTGACAATACTACAACTATTGCAGAGCTGAGAACTGAAATTACAGATTATTTTGATGGGTTGGATATTTTTGATAAAAATGAAAAGACAGGATTTAAAAAGGATTTAGATGAAGGGGAAAAGAAATTAAAATCACTTTTTATTGCCCTTGAAAAAATAATCAAGACAAATGAAAAAGATTATGAGAAAGCCATATTAGAGTTAAAAGAAAGACTTAATAGAAAAGAGGATTTAGGAGCGGTTAAACAAAAGATAAGCGAAATTTCTCAAGCAATGATAGATGGAGATTTTAAGACCCTTGGTCAATATTTCTATAGTTTGTATAATGCAGAAGTTGAATTAGAAAACAAAACCACCAACGAAATAGAAAAGTTTAATCGTGCAAAAATAAGAAATCAATATACCTCTCGTGAAGAACATTATTTAAAGGAGTTTGAAATTATTTGTAAAGCCCAAAACATTGAAGGGATCAAGGATGCAGAATTATTACCAGAAAAAAAATATAGCGGTTTAGCCAAAGATTTATACAAAGCCATTTTCTTTCAACGCCCATTAAAATCTCAAAAAGGCTTGATTGGAAAATGTTCTTTTGAAAAAAGCAAAAGCAGGTGTGCTGTTTCGCACCCAGATTATGAGGAATACAGAATGTGGGCCTTCATTAACAACATAAAAATAAAAACACCGGAAGATGATACCCTGCGGTTTTTAATGCAAGAAGAAAGACAAAAATTAGTTTCTAAATTTTTTAGAAAAAAGGATAATTTTAATTTTGAAGATTTAGCGAAAGTGCTGATTCCAAAAGGTGCTACATTTGATTTTTACAAATCTTTTAATGCAAAATCTGCGCATTACTTATTCAATTACAAACCAAAAGATTCGGTTTCTGGTTGTGTGGTTTCAGCTTCCTTAAAAAATGTTTTTGGTGAGGATTGGAAAACAAAAACATTCTCTTACAAAACTAAAAACGCTAAAGGAGAAAGCGTAAAACGAAATGTTGATTATAAAGATTTGTGGCATTTAATATCTGTTTCTAACAACGATATTTACCTACAGGAATATGCAAAAGAGAACTTAAACTTGGATGAAAAAAGAGCAAAATCATTCGGGAAAATTAAATTGAAAAAGGATTTTGGTAGTTTAAGCTTAAATGCCATAAATAAAATCCTCCCTTATTTACAAGAAGGATCGTTGTATTCTCATGCCGTTTTTATGGCCAATATTGAAAATATTGTCGATAAAAAGATTTGGAATAATGAAACCCATAGAAAATTCATCCAAAACAAGATTGCAAAGATCATAGAAACCAACACCTATGATAATGGATTGTTAGATGTTGTGAATGGGTTGATTAAGGAATACAAAAAGGAAAGTGTTTATCATTCTAAAGAAGCAGAAACAACTTTTAAAAAGGATTTACAAAAAAAACTGATTTCATTTTATAAATACCATAAAATAGAAGATGACCAGGAACAAATTTTTACCGAATTGTTTCCTGTCTTTATGGAACAACTAATAAAATACGAGTTCAAACCTGTAAAAAGATTGGATGAAAAAGTATTGGAATTTTTAAGCGGTGAAAATGAAGATGGCGAGATATTTTGTACTGATGAAAAGCAATTAAAAAAACTCTATCACCCTTCAGATATTGAAGTGTTTAAAAAGAAAATCCACAAAGATGAAAATGGAAATGAACAACTGGTTTTGGGAAGTCCATTGACATCTTCCATCAAAAACCCAATGGTGATGCGTGCTCTGCATCAATTGCGAAAAGTTTTGAACGCATTGATTTTAGATGGACAAATTGACCCAAAAACTAGAATTCATATTGAAATGGCTCGTGAATTAAACGATTCCAACAAGCGCAAAGGAATTCAGGATTTTCAAAATGAAAATAAGAAAGCAAGAGAAACTTATCGTGCCGAAATAAAGAAACTCTTTTTTGAGGAAACTAAAAAGGAAATTGAACCTACAGAAGATGATGTATTGCGTTATCAATTGTGGATAGAACAAGATAAAAAGGAAATTTATGAAGAAGGAAAATCTATAGGTATTTCACAAATCATCGGCAATAATCCTGATTATGACATTGAACACACAATTCCAAGAAGTATTTCTCAGGATAATTCGTTGATGAATAAAACGCTTTGCAGTAAGCATTTTAATAGGGAAATTAAGAAAACCAAAATGCCCGTAGAATTGACCAATCACGAACAAATATTATTAAGAGTTAACCATTGGCGGATAGAAGCAGGTAAATTAACTTGGGAAATTGAGCAAATTGTAAGATCAACTAAAGCGATGGCTACTAAGGAAGCCAAAGACAGAAAAATTAGAAAACGGCATTTTCTTACTTTGAAAAGAAATTATCTTCAAGGCAAATACGACCGTTTTACTTTGAAGGAGCCTAAATCTGGATTTAAAAATAGTCAAATACCCGATATAGGAATTATTACCAAATATTCTCAAGCCTACCTTAAATCTTATTTTAATAGAGTAGAATCTGTAAAAGGAGGAATGGTAGCTGAGTTTCGAAAAATTTGGGGTGTCCAGGAAAGCTACCAGGAAAATGGCAAAAAATATTATGAGAAAAAAGACAGGAGCAAGCATACACATCATACCATAGATGCCATCACTATCGCTTGTATGACCAAAGACAAATACGATGCGTTGGCAAGTGCCTGGACTTTAGAAGACAAAGAACAAATAGGTGCAGCAAGAAAAATATTGGCAGATTCAAAACCCTGGAGAACCTTTACTGAAGATCTGAAGAAAACCGAAGAAGAAATTTTGGTGTCACATTACACGCCGAATAACTTAAAAAAACAATCAAAAAAGATTCTGAGGATTAGGGGTAAAAAGCAGTATGTTGCCGAAATTGAAAAAGACCAAAACGGTAAAAACATTTCCAAAAAAGACGCTAATGGTAAAATAATTTTCCAAATAGATGAAAATGGAGAAAAAACTCACCGATTACAACAAGGAGATACCGTTCGTGGTTCATTACACCAAGACAGTATTTATGGTAAGATCCGGAATCCGTTGAAGTTTGAAGATATTCGATGCGTTATTCGCAAAGATTTAGAAAGCATTAAGGCAACCGATATTGAAAATATTGTTGATGAAACGGTGAAAGAAAAAGTGAGTACGGCTAAAGAAAATAAAATTCTCGTTTTTTCCAGCAACGCCCAACAAAAAAACAAAATGAACGGAACTGTTTGGATGAATGAGGAAAAAGGCATTCCTATCAAAAAAGTGCGGTTGTACGCCAATTCCGTTAAAAATGCATTGGAAATTAAAGAACACGCAGTTTTATCTAAATCACGGCATAAACATAAACAGAAAGTATATGCACAGAATGACGAGAATTATGCAATGGCAATTTATGAAGGAATAGATAAAAATGGAAAGTTAAAAAGGTCATTCCAAACAATAACTAATAAAGAGGCTGGAGCTTATTATAAATTAAGTAATAAAGATTATAATCAAGCTTATGATATTGTCACAAATCCGGATGACAAGACAAATTTACCGTTTAAATATTTGCTCAAAAAAGGATTAATGGTGTTATTTTACCAAGAATCTGCTCAAGAAATTTTGGAGCTCGATGAAAAGGATCTATTTAATAGATTATATAAATTAGCAAAATTTGACGCACAAGGAAGATTAACATTTAGAACTCATTTTGAGGCAAGGCAAGCAAGTGGTTTAAAAGAGGTTTATAATATTGATTTTGAAAAACCATTTGAACAAATTAGATTACAGGTAAGTAAGTTAAATATTTTGGTAGAAGGCTATGAGTTTATAATTTCTCCTGCTGGTAAAATAGTTTTATTGTAAATCGCAAACTTCATTAACATTTGATAATAATGTTGTGGTTTGATTAAAGATTAGAAAACACGATATTTGCGGCACTGCAGGGATGCAACCAGCAACTGTTGTGGTTTGATTAAAGATTAGAAAACACGATATTTGCAATCGGTACAGGTGTAACCGCTCAATTGTTGTGGTTGTGGTTTGATTAAAGATTAGAAAACACGATATTATGCCGGGGATTATTCAGAGGTAGTGTGCCGTTGTGGTTTGATTAAAGATTAGAAAACACGATATTCAAATAAGGAATATAAGTCAGCACAAACCGGTTGTGGTTTGATTAAAGATTAGAAAACACGATATTAGCACTAGTTGGAAACGCCGGAAAAGAAGAGTTGTGGTTTGATTAAAGATTAGAAAACACGATATTTAAATTTTGTATTATCAATAAGCCGATGAGGTTGTGGTTTGATTAAAGATTAGAAAACACGATATTTCACCACAGGTTAATCGGGCAACCTCTACAGTTGTGGTTTGATTAAAGATTAGAAAACACGATATTGTGGCACAAAGGAGATATTGCCACTACTGAGTTGTGGTTTGATTAAAGATTAGAAAACACGATATTAATACCATAGGTTTTGTAAAGATATCACAGGTTGTGGTTTGATTAAAGATTAGAAAACACGATATTTTTTGGTTCTAGGCTTCGCCCAGGTAAACAGTTGTGGTTTGATTAAAGATTAGAAAACACGATATTTTATGCAGAGCTTTGCCCTTAGGCAAATTCGTTGTGGTTTGATTAAAGATTAGAAAACACGATATTGAACTAGTTTTTGAAGGGGTAAGGTACAACGTTGTGGTTTGATTAAAGATTAGAAAACACGATATTATTTAGAAACCGTATGAAAGTAAAACATAAGTTGTGGTTTGATTAAAGATTAGAAAACACGATATTAGCCAATAATTTCTTTGACGCTGCCAATTAGTTGTGGTTTGATTAAAGATTAGAAAACACGATATTTCATTGTTACAGATGTTGAAACTCCTTTGGGTTGTGGTTTGATTAAAGATTAGAAAACACGATATTTTTTATCTCCGCTTTATGATCTATGTTATAGTTGTGGTTTGATTAAAGATTAGAAAACACGATATTATTTCAAACCTAGAAGAGAACCAAACCAGAGTTGTGGTTTGATTAAAGATTAGAAAACACGATATTTTGATAATATCCGTTCTGGAAGTTCCATGTGTTGTGGTTTGATTAAAGATTAGAAAACACGATATTAGTGGTGCTGTGAAGTACTGCTAATACTGGATTTAGGGTAAAATATCGAAATAAAAAACGCTCCTTTTTTGTGCTGATAAGGCAAGATTGGGGCATTTTTTTAATTCAAAGGAGGCAACATTCCCGGGAATACCAAAGTTAACGGTCTTGGTAAAGGCAAGTAGCGTGGAGTAGGGAAACTCCCGATAGCTATCGGGATTGTCGGCTTAGTTGATTTTTACTTGGTGTCTAAAATAGCACTTTCCATCTGAATGCCCAGTATTTGCGATTAAACGATGTAGTGCCCCGTTAAATTATATATCGAGTTTTGTTTTTATCACCTTCTTTTTTGAAAAAATTTAGTTCGACTCCTTTTTTCAAATCCCGGCTGGCAGTAGCTGCAGAAATATCTTTAAACACCTCCATATAATCTTTTCTTGTAAATTCTCTTTTGTTGAGAGACAAGAAATATTCAAGTCGATCTTTTTCAGTCAATGTGCGACTATTGAAGTCTAATAATTCTTCTAATGATTTATCAATTACATCGAGCATATATTCAATAAAATATGTTGAATTGCCAGACTTGTCACTTTGAGATAAAGCTTTATAGTATTTTTCCTAGTCTTTGCTTATTAAAGTTTCAAAGGCTAAATATTCAAAAACGGGATATTTTTCCATTAAAATTAATGTTTGCCACAATCTGCCCATTCTACCATTTCCATCTAAAAACGGATGAATAAATTCCATTTCATAGTGAAAAACGCAACTTCTGATCAATTCTATTTCTTCTGTGGATTTTAGATAGCCAAATAGATCTTTCATTAAAAACGGAACATTTTCATGAGGGGGAGCATAGTGTTCAACTTGTGAACCTTTCATTATCCCCACTCCTTGTCTTCTGTATTTTCCAGCATCCTCAATCAAGTTCTCCATTAAATGTTTATGGCATTCTAAAAATGATTTTTCATTAAATGGGTTGTAATTTTCTAAATGTTCATAAATCTCGATTGCGTTCAAAACTTCCTTAACGTCTTTCTTTGGGCCAATTATTCTCTTATTTTCAAGCAACGCAGTGATCTGTTCTTCAGTCAATGTGTTACCCTCAATTTTTAAAGAGGAATGAATTGTCTTTATTCTATTTTCCTTCCTTAATTTGGGAGATGGTTTATTAAGATAGTTTGCATTAATAGCTCCAACTTTCTCTGAAATTGAAGTTATAAATCTTAAAATACCAGGTGTTATATCATAAGGTGGTTTCATTTGATACTATCATTTGATATTATCAAATGTACCATCATTTGAATGTTATTCGAAGAAAAAATGTTAATTTTTAATTGGGCACAACATGGGAGAACCTCATAAAAAATCAAATAAATCAGAACAATTCCAGTTGAGCGGGTTGCGGTTCATTCGGCACCTCCAGTTTTCCCCAAAAATTCAAAATATTGCCAAACTGTTTATCGGTAATCCTCAAAACACTCACCTTTCCCCTGGGCGGCAATAATTTGTTTATTCGTATTTCGTGAACATCAGCGCTTTCACTGCTGGCACAATGCCGGTTATAAACAGAAAACTGCATCATTGTAAAACCATCTTTCAGGATATTTTTCCGAAACAAACTGGCATTTTTACGGTCTTTTCTGGTTGTTGTCGGCAAATCAAAAAATACGAATATCCACATAATTCTATAGGCATTTAATTCCATAACCGAGGATAATTTATTTTCCTTTCGGTGCCGGTAAAACATTGCTGAAGTGAACTGGCAGTTCTTGCTAACCCAACCATCAAGGGACTTTTACTATCTTCATAATATACAGTTTGGGTCAATACCGATAGGAGTTCGGCCTTAATTTTTACGGTCAGTTCATTTTCCTCATAGGTCTCCATTAATTCAATAACCTTGGCATCAACCAAAGGACGGAAAGGTTCCATAATATCATCGGCAAGACAAAAGGCATTGTACTTGTTGTGGTGGTGAATTCCAAAAGTACTTAATAACCCACTTCCGGAAAGTGCACGAGCAACCGCAGCCCTCAAAACGATGTATCCATAATTTAAAAACAGGTTTGGATAAGCTCCAAAGCGCTCTCTAGTAAATTTAGAATCAAAAATATTTTTCCAGTAATGAGCAGAAGCGCTTCCTTCCCTATTATCGGTATCACCACTCAGCACTTTTGATTCGTAAAAATTCAAAACTTTGTAGGGTTTATTTAAAATTTTCAAATGCTCCGCCTGGTTCCTTATTTTAGTTTTAATAGTTTGCTGCCAAAGTTGCTTTTTTAAAGGTTCGGAAGCATTTATTTGATTTCGAAATAACTCCTCCTGAATATGATGTGCGTTAAGGTTTAACAACATACTACAAGGCAAATGTTTTGCATCGCAAAAAATAACTGCCACATTATTCTCTGAAAGTTTATTCAAGGCAGGAACAGAAATATAAACCTCCGGATGTTCTATTATAACAAATCCTATATCTTCAATTGGAACGGTTGTTTCTTTAATTTCAGTTTTAATAACCAACTGTTCGAGTTTAGTATTTAAAGATGCTTTATTTCCAAAAAACAGGCTTCTTTTTAGCATAGCTAATACAGTTAATTTTTAATCAGTATTTTTAAATTTAGTAAAAATTATGTTAAAACACTAAGTTAAATTTCGTAATTATGAAATTTAACCCAAATAATTATCTAACTATATCAAATTTAGCAGGGTTTTTTAACTATGAATTCTATAATTTTTAAATAAGGAAATAATTGGGATCCTTAAATGATTGGATTAGTGAAAACAGATCTCAAGTGCATATTTAGTTTTTATTTTAGAAAAACATTAAGTGGGAATGGCTATATTTAAGACACTAACAAAAAAGTGTTATGGAAAAATGGTTTACTGCCTCACTTGATTCTTTGATCGCCATTTGTATTAGTGCCGTTGGCATTTATATAGCGGTAATCCTGTATACAAGGTTGGCGGGGAAACGAAGTTTCTCAAAAATGTCCAGTTTTGATTTTGCCATGACAGTGGCCGTAGGTTCAATTATAGCCACTACTGTTTTATCTGCTTCAGTAAGTTTATTACAGGGAGTTGTTGGATTGGCAGCAGTATATATTCTACAAATTTTCGCCGCCTTTTTAAGACGATGGGAATTTTTTCATAAAATAATGGATAACGAACCATTATTATTAATGGATGGATCAAAAATTTTAAAAGAGAATTTAAAAAATGCCCTCGTCACCGAAGCCGATTTACGATCCAAATTAAGGGAAGCAAATGTCCTGAATTTGTCCCAAATTAAAGCGGTCATCTTTGAAACTACGGGCGATATTTCGGTTTTACAATCTAAAGATCCGGGGGATTCTGTTGAAGATTGGTTGCTTAAGGATGTAAATAAAAAGTAAAATCAAAAATATAAGATCTGGAAGGCTTGTTGTTACATAATAACCGGAATGAATACATAACTCTTTTCCATTCTCCCTCAAAGGATGAATATTCCATACCAACTTCAAAAAACAAAAAATAACCATCCGGAATCCGAATGGTTATTTTTTATATTTTCAAAAGTAAGCCTAAGCTGATCGTAAATATTTTAAAATTTAAGAAACCGCTTTTAACATACTTATGACAGATCTATCTAATTTTTCTTCCACATAATCTTTGGTCACCAATAAACTAGTCTCCTTACTATCGGGAAGTTCAAACATAGCGTCAGTTAAAATGGCTTCACAGAGCGAACGCAGTCCTCGGGCACCTAATTTATACTCTATTGCCCGTTCAACAATAAAGTCCAGTGCTTCGTCTGTAATCTCAAAAGCTATATCGTCCATTTCAAACAATTTTTGATATTGTTTGATGATGGCATTTTTTGGCTCGGTTAAAATTGCCCTCAAAGTCACCCTGTCCAAAGGATTCATGTAAGTAAGCGCAGGTAAACGACCAATGATCTCCGGGATCAAACCAAAATCTTTTAAATCTTTTGGGATGATATACTGCAATAAGTTGGTGCGTTCAACTTTATCATCACTTTTGGATGCGCTAAATCCCATAGCCTGCATATTCAATCGCTTGCTGATATTTCGTTCAATTCCGTCAAAAGCCCCACCTGCGATAAACAGGATATTTTCGGTTTCAACTTCAATAAATTTTTGATCGGGATGTTTCCTACCTCCTTTTGGTGGAACATTTACCGTGGTTCCCTCCAATAATTTCAAAAGCGCCTGTTGCACACCTTCTCCAGAGACATCACGTGTAATTGATGGATTGTCACCTTTACGGGCGATCTTATCAATCTCATCTATAAATACAATACCACGTTGTGCTTTTTCAACATTATAGTCGGCTGCCTGCAGCAATTTGGTCAAAATTCCTTCCACGTCTTCTCCCACATAACCTGCTTCTGTAAGCACCGTAGCGTCTACAATTGCAAGTGGTACATTGAGCATTTTGGAAATGGTTTTTGCCATCAGGGTTTTTCCGGTTCCGGTCTCCCCTACCATAATAATATTGCTCTTTTGAATTTCAATATCATCGTCACTTTTGGGTTGCATCAATCTCTTATAGTGATTGTAAACCGCAACGGACATCACTTTCTTAGTTGCATCCTGCCCAATTATATATTCGTCCAAAAAGGCTTTAATAGCCTTTGGTTTATTTAATTTTAGATCTGCAGAAAGCTCTTTAGATTCACCCTGTTTTGATTCCTCTAATACGATCCCATGTGCCTGTTCGATACATTTATCACAAATATGTGCGTCAAGACCGGCAATTAAGAGATCTGTTTCGGGTTTTTTCCTTCCACAAAAGGAACATTCTAATTCATTTTTCGCCATCATTTTTCTTTTCAGGTTTCAAAAATTCCCTTTCGGTTTTAAAAACCGGGGAAGAAATTCAAAACACATTAAATCATTCTCTCGTCAAAATATCATCAATCATTCCATATTCCAAGGCTTTATCAGCTTTCATCCAAAAATCCCGATCGCTGTCTTCAACCAATTTATCATAAGGTTGCCCGGAATGTTTTGAAATAATATCATATAACTCCTTTTTAAGGATCAGGATCTGGCGCGCGGTAATTTCAATATCACTGGCCTGGCCTTGTCCACCACCTAAAGGTTGATGGATCATTACTCTGGAATGTGGCAATCCACTACGTTTCCCTTTTGCGCCGGCACATAATAAAACTGCGCCCATAGAAGCAGCCATTCCAGTACAAATAGTAGCCACGTCAGGTTTGATAAATTGCATGGTATCATAAATTCCCAATCCAGCATAAACTCCACCGCCTGGAGAGTTTATATAAATTTGAATATCCTTTGCTGAATCTGTACTCTCTAAAAACAACAATTGAGCTTGAACAATATTAGCGATCTGATCGTTGATAACAGTTCCCATAAAAATAATCCTGTCCATCATCAATCTAGAAAAAACATCCATCGCCACCGCGTTCATTTGACGTTCCTCAATGATATTGGGAGTCATTCCCGTCGGGTTCATACTGCCTACTATTTTATCATAGTAATTGCTATTTATGCCGTGATGTTTGGTAGCATATTTTTCGAATTCTTTTCCGTAATCCATAGCTGTATAAATTCTAATATTTAGTAAATAAGGCGTTACCATATTGGTTTAACGCCTTAAAGATATGTATAAATTTCAAGAAAGACTACTTGTAGATCTCTTTTACAAAGTCCTCATAAGTAACTTCCTTTTCTTCTAATTTAATATTTGCTTTATAAAATGTCAGAAGTTTTTCGTTGAGCAATTGTTCAGACAATCGTTTAACTTCATCCTTGTTGGAAAGTACACGTGACGCGATATCGTCAAGTTCTTTTTCGGCAGGATCGGTTTGGCCAAATTGAGCCATTTGTTCCTTGATCCTATCGGTAGTAAATGATTTTAAATCTTCAAATTTAACCTGAAGGTCATTTTCAGCAATTAGTTTTCCCTCAATCAATTGAAAACGCAATCCTTGTTCGCTTTTATCAAATTCTTCCTTAGCTTCATCCTCTGTCAAAGGTTTTTCGCCAACAGTTCTAATCCATTTCTGAAGAAAATCTTTTGGAAGTTCAAATTTGTTGTTTTCAATAAGCGCTTCGGTCACATCATTCAGCAGTTGCTGATCTGCTTGTTGCTGAAACTGTTTTGCGGCATCTTCTCTGATTTTGTCTTTAAGCTCATCAACTGATTTTACCTCATCTTTTCCGAATAATTTATCGAATAATTCCTGGTCCAATTCAGCCAACTCTTGTTTGTTCACTTCTGAAATAATGAAATCCACATCTATCTCCAAACCGTGGGCTTTATCGTGTTCAACTTTCAAAAATTCCATCAATTGATGGTCATCTTCAAAAAGATCTTTTGTATTAAGTTGAATGCTATCGCCTACTTTTGCTCCGATAAATTTGTCAAGATTTTCCTTTCCTTTCAATTTTTCCAAAGTTAGAGTGGCCTGACTGTCAATAGCTTCTTCTTCATTTTTGAAGGTTCCGGCTACAACATCTCCTTTTTCAGCCTTATTTTTGGAAATCAATTTCCCGTATTGTTTTTGAATTTCCTGAATCTGCTTTTCAATCATCTCATCACCTGCAACAATTTTATAATGTGTAAGTGGTTTTTTGGTTTCAAGATTCACATCGAACTGAGGTGAAAGTCCCAATTCAAATTCGAAGGAATAGTTGTCCTGATCCCAATTAAAATCTTCCTGTTCTTTTGGAAGCGGATTTCCAAGCACATCCAATTTTTCTTCTGTCAGGTATTTATTGAGTGCATCCTGCAACATTTTATTAACTTCATCTACAAGGACTGACTTTCCGTATTGTTTTTTAACCATTCCCATAGGGACATGACCTTTCCTAAATCCGGGGATATTGGCGGTCTTCCGATAATCGTTCAATATATTATCAACTTTGTCGCTGTAGTCTTCTTTTGCGATATTTACTTTTACCACCGCATTCAATTCATCGATATTCTCTCTGGTAATATTCATTTATCTAGTTATAAAAATTGGTGTGCAAAAGTACATAAATTTTGATTGGGGACAAAGTTTCAAAACCCTGAATTTCAGCAAATTCCTAATCGGAGCCTAAAATTGAAAATAAGATAGATTGAATCACTGAAAGCAATAAGCTGAAAATTAAAGCTATCCAAAAACCATCCACTCCAAATCCGGGTATAAAGTAATTGGCTAAAAGAATAATTATTGCATTAATGACCAGCAGGAACAATCCCAGAGTAAGAATAGTTACAGGCAAAGTTAATATCACGAGGATAGGCTTTACAATAAGATTCAAAATTGCCAGGACTATCGCCACAATAATTGCAGTTCCATAATTTTCTACCGAGACTCCCGGAAGGAATTTTGCTATTAAAATTACTGCCAGTGCTGTCAATAATATGCGAATGATTAGTTTCATAATTTATTTATTTTTGTTATTAACTTACAAAAATGCAAATAAAACGTCGGAATAATTCCGACGTTTTATATTTTTTATGATAATAATATGGATTTAAGCCCTTCTCCCCAATTCGGGTAAATCATAAGCTTGTGCTTGAATTTTACTGAACCTCATTACTTAAGGTCACGGTTGCATAGTTACCGATGTTCACCTTTGGTACGGTAGATTTATATTTCAAGTTCACCGCATCGATAATAAGATTTGCCATTGCCGCATAACCCCGTGGGGTTGCATGAACTCCATCTAAAGAATATGCTCCTCCCAATACGAATTCAGAAGTAAGAGTTCCTGCATCATAAGGAATTCCAACATTGGAAAGCTGATTTAAAAAAGCATTCAAATCAGCATATGCAAGGCCATTGGCATCAGCCAGGGCTTTTATAGTAACATTATACGCCATGGTAGCTACTGAAATTGCCTGAATTTCAGTTGGTATTAAAACATGTTCATCTTGCAAGGGATAGGTAATTCCAAACTTATCCAATGGAGCAGGAACACCTTCTGGAGCAGTTCCAATAACAGAAGAGGTAGTCAATAACACTAAATCACCGGCTTTAGCTTGTCTTGCCTGTCCGAAAACATTTCCATAAATGGCAGCGGTTTGCGCTCCCAGAGATGGGGTGAATGCGGCGGTTAATTCCACTGATAAATCCGTTAAGGTCTCATCCTTAATCAATAATGGGTTAAAGTCGGTAGTAGTAGACATTAAATTAATTCTGTCCCCGGCCCCATATGCAGTTAAGGCCTGATTTAATGGGCCATAAAGCTGAGCATTTAGCGCATTAATTGTTGCTACGCCTACAGCCTCATCCCCACCTCCTAAAACCGATTTTGTTAAGGGATTAAAAGTCACCCTGGTAAAGAAGGGAATTGTGGTCACATCCGGAACACTCGATAAAACTCCACCTGCTCCTGTTTCCACCATAGAAGTAACTATTTGAGAATAAACCGAAGCAAATGCCTGAGGATCTGTTATGTCATTTGAACCATAAGTAGTAACATCTGTAATTCCTGTTTGATCAACCCCTGTACCTCCTGAGGTAGCGTAACTTAACACATCATTTTCACCCGCCATAAGTGAGAAGAAAGTTGGATTTTGTGCTACAGCATCAGATATAATTGATGTTTGAGGAGAAGAAGCAAACCGCACAAAATATGGATTTGCGGTACCTAAAGCTACTCCCTCTACGTTACCATAGCCAAGTGCCAATAAATGAAAGCTTTTAGCTCCGGGAACCCCCATATTATTGAAAGGACCAGAAAGCAGGTTTATTATATCTGTAGTTGGGGCCATTCCTGTGTAAATTTGTGGGAATGGGCCAGTTGGCCCCACTGCAAGCACACGTCTATTATTAAAACCAGGTATTTGAGTTCCTCCCGCAAGGAGACCTCCGGCGTTATCGGCCATCAAAGGTTGTGTAAAGGCATTAGTTTTCTGAACCAATGAAAATTGTTGCGCCAGAATATTAGGATAAGAATTTTCCTGACCTGTAATATATAGAGCTCCATCTGCATACCCGGCAGCAAGGGAATTTCCTAGTGCTACATAATTTGAAAAGTCAGCTTCACCATTGGTGTAAAATCCAGCTTCATCAATCGGGTTACTTAAATCCGGCTCACAGGAGATAATTCCTAATGCCAGAAAAGGTAAAAATTTTAAATAATTTTTCATTTTATGATCTGGTTTATTACAGTTTATATGTGATTCCTAATCCGGGTACAATTGCACTGGATTTATAAGTGCCTCCAAAAGGGACTTGTTGACCATTTTCATCGAAGTAAGGATCATAGGAAGCCTGAACTTCTTTGAATCGAATATATAATAATGAAGCATCTATTGCGAAGTTAGAATTCACATTAAATGAAAGACCACCTGTATAACCGCTCGCGTCATTACGTGGCGTCTCAGGTGCAAAATAACCAGCCTGTACGGGAGATTCATCAAAATAATACCCAATTCTAAGAGTTATCAATTCGTTTGCCTCATATTGCATTCCAAATCTATATATTGACGAATCTTGATAATTTCTTGGATTCACAGAATCCGGTACTTTAGGACTATTGAAATCTATGTTGAGAGAATCATACACATTCCAATAGGTTCTATTATAGTCAAATGCAAATAGCCATTTATCGAGAAATTCATAAGAAATTCCAACAGTAAGTTCAGCAGGAAGAGGTAATGAAGCATTAAAAGTTGTATTTTCAAAAGGGGTCAAAGGAGAATTGGGAACATTATTAAAGGTGGCATCTCCATCCTTAGCGTCTATTGTTATTTCAGAACGATAATTTAATCCGATCCTAAAATTCTCTGAAGGTGTTATCATAGCACCTGCAGACCATCCCCAGGCAGAAACCGCGCTCGCATCTATTGTAACATTGCTTCTGTTTCCATTAATATCGCTCAAGGTCCTGGTTAAGTTCCTATTAAAATTGACACTCCCGGATACATAAATTGGTCCCCCTCCAACACTTAAATATTTTGCAATTTTAATAGAGGCAACAGGTTGTATATAGATTGCAGCTAATTCAATATTATTCACCAGGTGAGATCCGGGCCAATCTTTTTCCCAATCCACACTACTCCCATAAGGAGTATAAATACTTAAACCTAAGGCCAACCAATCCTTAACTTTATAGGAAGCATATAAATAGACTGGAGTTCCTACAGGGCTATTTGACCTGGCCGTCTGACCATATTCCTCATTTTGCCAGACTACATCTGAAAAAACGGCGCTCACCCCGGCAGAGATATTCACTTTATTTTCAAGATAAACAAGACCCGAAGGATTAAAAAATCCCAACTCGGCACTGTTGACAACAGCAACACCGGTATGCCCCATAGCAAGAGCTCGCTGGCCCTGTAAACTTACGCGATAACCACCAGCGTAAGTCACTGTTGTAGCTAACATGATAAGCATTAATAACAAAGGTTTTTTCATAATTAAAATAGGTTTGGGTTTTTAAAATCACGTACTAACCAAAGTTAATATTAAAAACATTTCCGGCAAGGATTTGACCTAATTTATTATGCATACATAACAAATAGGCCTAAGAATTAAGAAACCTATTTACATTATCATAAAAATCTTTCATTTTTTCGGCGTGGACCCAATGCCCTGCATTTGGAATAATCTGAATCCGGGCATTAGGAAAATGTTCTGCTATTAGTGGTTCATCTTCCTGGGTTATATAATTTGATTTTCCACCTTTAATAAACAGAGTTGGTTTTAAAAACTTAACTCCAGTAGGCAAAGCAAGGCCAACTTCTTCAATGGATTCCTTTAAAACCTTTAAGTTTAGCCGTAAGGAAAGTTTTTCATTTGTCGCCCAATGCAGGTTTTTCAATAGGAACATGCGGGTTCCCCTATCCTCCACAAATTTGGAAAGAAACTCCTCAGCATCTCCCCTTGAAGTTAGATTTTGATTTTCAAGTGCTGTAAGGCCGTCCATTATTTGTTGATGATGTGGCGCATAATATTTGGGACTGATATCCACAATAATAAGTTTGTCGATTAAATCCGCATACTTCCCGGCTGCCATCATGGCCGCTTTCCCTCCCATTGAATGGCCCAAAAGAATTATATTTTTCAACTCATGGATTTGACAGTAATCGTAAATGTCCTTTGCCATGGTTTCATAGTTCATTTCTGAAGTATGAGGGCTTCTACCATGGTTACGTTGGTCCAAAAGGTGCACCTGGAATCCTGTTTCGGCAAATTTATTTCCAAGGGTTTTCCAGTTGTCACTCATTCCTAAAAATCCGTGGAGAATTATAAAAGGCTGACCTTTTCCTAATATAGTCGAATGTAACTTTATCATTAGCTTAAAAGTTTCAAATATTTTTGAATAGTGGTTTCTAGTCCCATATATAATGCTTCTGTGATCAAGGCATGACCAATGGAGACTTCCATTAATCCGGGAACCTGCCCTTTAAAAAATTGGATATTTTTCAAGGAAAGATCGTGACCGGCATTAACTCCCATACCACAATGTGCAGCAATTCGTGCACATTCTGCATAGATTTTCACTACATCTTTATCTCCTAAAGCAAATTGGGTTGCATAATCCTCAGTATAAAGTTCGATTCTATCCGCCCCGGTCGCAGCTGCATTTTCAATCTTATCTATATCCGGATCTACAAAAATGGAAGTTCTGATCCCGTTTTGTTTAAATTCTGAAATTACTTCCTTCAAGAAATCCTTATGTTTCACAGTATCCCAACCGGCATTTGAGGTTATCGCATCCTCTGCATCAGGAACCAATGTAACTTGCGTTGGTTTCACTTTTAAAACAAGGTCTATAAATTTTGAGATTGGATTCCCTTCTATATTAAATTCGGTGGTGACTACTGGTTTTAAATCCAGTACATCCTGGTATCGAATATGACGCTCATCCGGCCTTGGATGAACGGTTATGCCCTGAGCTCCATAAGACTCAATATCTTTTGTAACCTTGAGCAAGTTGGGAACATTTCCGCCTCGTGCATTTCGCAAAGTGGCGATTTTATTGATATTAACGCTTAATTTTGTCATGTATTTTGGCTTTGAATTAACAAAAATACAAAGACGAGTATGCCTTATTGAATTTTATTTTAATTAATTTGCGTAAAAATGAAGTATAATCATGAGTATTGAAAATTACATAGCAAACGATATCAAAATTTGTCAGCTAAGTGATACGATTGGTGAGCTGAAAATGATATTCAACGAGCAGTCATTCTCGTACTTCCCTGTTGAAAATGATGGCGAATATATAGGATGTATATCAAAAAATGATGCCATAAGTTTTGACGAAAATAAAACCATCGGTGATTTTCAATATGTTCTTGAAGGTTTTTTTGCACATGAGGATAATTATTGGCTAGAAACTCTGGATATTTTTGCTCAAAATCAAACAAATATCCTACCTGTTTTAGATTCTGAAAACAAATATTTAGGTTATATAACTTTATCCTCAATTCTCAACTTATTTTACTCTACTCCATTTTTGAATGAACCCGGAGGGATTATTGTTATAGAAAAAGGATACAGGGATTATTCATTTAGCCAAATTAGCCAAATTGCAGAATCCCATAATGCAGGTATCCTGGGAATGTTTATCTCTTCCAGAGCAAATGATTTGGCTCAAATCACTATCAAACTAAGTACCTCAAGTTTAAATGAAATCCTTCAGACTTATAGAAGATATGGATACACGATAATTTCTGAACATCAGGAGGATAATTTCAACAAAAAATTAATTGACAGGTCTGAATATCTCGATAAATACCTTAATATTTAAAACTGGCAGATCAAGAATTGTCAAAATTCATCGAAGGAACTAAACATATGACAAATATTATGAAATAAGAATTACAAAAAATCAATGCAGTCACCTTCGAATTTGAGGCTTACAATCAAAAATATGCGAATCAATCCTGACAACTATTGCGGGACAAATAAAAAATAATTATCTACATATGAAAGTAGGCATCTACGGTCAATTCTATCATACAGATTCCGGTAAATATATAGAAGAGCTTTTTATTGCTCTCGATCAGGAAAACATAGAAGTTGTGATAGAAAAAAACTTCCTGAACCTAATACATCTCAACAAAACAGTTTTAAGAGAATACAACCATTTCAGCACTTTTAAAGAATTAGATGAGTCTTATGATTTGTTCTTTAGCATTGGAGGAGATGGAACTATATTAAAATCAATCAATTTTATTCGGGATCTGAATATCCCCATTTTGGGAATTAATACAGGTCGCCTTGGTTTTTTGGCAACAATTCAAAAAGAAGAGATCAAGCAAACTATTTTTAGCATTCTTCAGAAAAAATATTCCATCTCAGAGAGATCTGTACTTTGTATTGAGACAATCCCCAAAAATGATGAGATTGGCGAAAGCAATTTTGCCCTTAATGAAATTGCCGTAAACAGAAAAAATACGACCTCCATGATAACTATAGAGACATGGCTGGACGATCAATACCTAACTTCATACTGGGCGGATGGACTTATTGTTGCAACTCCCACGGGTTCTACCGGCTATTCATTAAGTTGTGGAGGACCGGTTATTGTACCCCAAACTAATGCCTTGGTAATTACTCCCATTGCCCCGCACAATTTAAATGCAAGACCTTTGGTAATTAGGGACGACACCAAAATAACTTTAAGAGTTTCAGGCCGTGAAAACTTTTACCTGGCTTCTATGGACGCCCGAATTGCGACCTTGAGTAATGCAACCGAAATTACCATAAAAACTGCCCCCTTTAAAATAAGCATGGTAGAACTTCGGCCAGACAGTTTTCTTCAAACCCTTCGGAAAAAATTATTGTGGGGTGAAGATCGAAGAAATTAAACAATAAAAACCCCCGAAATTTGTTTATAAGCTAAGACCAATCTGCTCGATTAGTGATAGGGCGAACATTATTGTTATATTTGCAAACTTTCATAGACCAATGAAGCATCTTTTATTACTAATTATTATGCTCGCATGCTTTAAATCTGCTCCTGCCCAAATTTTCGAAGTGGGCGCGTTTGTTGGTGGTGCGAATTACATTGGAGATGTTGGAAATGCCGCATTTATCAATCCTAATACTTTGGTGGCAGGTGGATTGGTGAAATGGAATCGCAGTAACCGGCACAGTATCAGGCTATCATTATTATACGCCAATATTTCTGCAGATGACACGAAATCCAACGAGGTGAGAAGGCAACAACGAGGTTATAAATTCTCTAACCATATTGCGGAAGCTTCCTTAGGAATTGAATTTAATTATTTCAAATTCGATTTAAGCCAGGCAACTGAGCAGAGTACTCCATACTTATATACCGGAATTACTTATTTTAATTCCGCACATCAACTTTTGAGTGCTGCTTTACCCAGTCGCGGAGTTCTTGAGGCACAAAGTGACAACTGGGAGTTTGCTATTCCAATGATTTTAGGATATAAGCAAACCATTACTCAAAGAATTATTGCCGCTTTTGAGATTGGGGCACGATATACCTTTACAGACAATATAGACGGGAGTAATCCGCAGGAATTACTTGGAAGAAGAGATCCTCCAAGGGAATTTGGAAATACAAATACCAAAGATTGGTACGTTTTTTCCGGCATAAGTCTTACGTTTACCTTTGGAAAAAAACCCTGTTACTGTCATTAAAGAATAAATGTTTAAAGAAAAAATTTTACTAAAAATGCTCCCCAAGCATATTTCCATAATTATGGATGGCAATGGCCGTTGGGCAAAAAAGAAAGGCTTATTGCGCGCATTGGGACACGAGGAAGGTACCAAGGCAGTTCGTGATGTTGTGGAAGGATGCGCTGAATTAGGTGTTGAAAATTTAACATTATATGCTTTTTCTACCGAAAATTGGAACCGTCCTAAGTTGGAAGTCGACATTCTCATGAGGCTTTTAGTGACTTCCTTGAAAAAGGAAATCAAAACCCTCACCCAAAACGATATCAAGCTAAATGCCATTGGAAATATCGATAACTTGCCAAAAAAAGCACAAAAGGAGCTCAATGAAGTTATAGAAAAGACCAAAAACAATAAAAGAATGACCTTAACCCTGGCATTGAGCTATGGATCAAGGGAGGAATTGATACATGTAATGAAGGATATCAGTCAAAAAGTAAAAAATGATGAAATATCCATTGAAGCTATTGATGAATCAATTATAAATCAGCATCTTTACACCCGAAATTTACCTGACGTAGATTTGCTTATCCGAACCAGTGGAGAACAGAGGATAAGCAACTTTTTGCTATGGCAAATAGCCTACGCCGAATTATATTTTACAAACGTCTTATGGCCCGATTTCCGAAGGGAAAATTTATTCGAGGCCATTTTTAATTATCAAACCAGAGAACGAAGATTTGGAAAAACCAGTGAGCAGATTAGTTAGTGCAGTTAGATCAAAAAAGTGGTTGGCAATTTTAGCATGTTGTTTCTTGTATACCTTGTCATTTCAGGCACAGGACCTACCCATAGGAGAAGGAAAAAAATATACAGTTGGAGAAATTCAGGTAACAGGTACGGTTAGCTATAACGAGCAAACCGTAATTGCCTATACAGGGCTAAAAAAAGGGGAGGAAATTTTCATTCCTGGAGATAGGATTAGTAAGGTCCTTAAAAAATTATGGGATTTAGGTCTTTTTAGCGATATTAACTTTTATATAACCAGTATAGAAGGAGATGTTGCCAATTTGGAACTTGAAATCCAAGAGGTCCCTCAACTTGCCGAGATAAGAATTCAGGGAATTAAAAAGAAAAGTGCTAAGGAGGAACTCATTAAGGAAAACAACTTAACCCCCGGGGTAAAAGTTACTGAAAACCTCATTACTACCACAAAAAATTATATTGAAAATAAATATGGCAAAGATGGTTATCTCAATACTAAAGTTGCAGTAAATACGACAGTTGTTGAAGATACCACAGGCACCAATAAGGTGAATATGGTGGTTAATATAGATCGCGGCGAAAAGGTCAAAATTGATGAGATAGTATTTGAAGGCAATACACAGTTTAGTGATTCCAAACTTAAAAGTGCCATGAGTAGTACTAAAGAAAAGAACTTCTTTAGGGTATGGAAACGCTCAAAATTTATTGAGGAAGACTATAAGGCAGATAAGGTTAAGCTCATTAATAAATATAAGGAAAAAGGCTTTAGGGACGCACGAATTGTTTCGGACACCCTTCTACGAATAAGTCCAAAAACCATTGCTTTAAATCTTAAAATAGAGGAAGGAAAGAAACATTACATTGGAAATATTGATTTTATAGGAAATACTGTTTATAGCGACGATCAATTGACAAGAATGCTTGGAATACGCAAAGGAAATGTTTACAACGGGGTATTGCTCGAAAAACGAATTGCGGATACATCAAAACCAGATGCCCAGGATCTTTCCAACGCATATAAAAATAACGGATATCTATTCTCCCAAATCAATACGGTAGAAACAAGGGTTTATAATGACACTATTGATTTTGAAATAAGGATAATTGAAGGCAAAGAAGCTTATTTCAACAAAATAAGTGTTGTTGGAAATGACAAGACGAAGGATCACGTTATTTACAGGGAACTTAGAACTCAACCTGGACAAAAATACAGTCAGGAGAATGTTGTAAGGACACTTCGGGAATTAGGCCAGTTAGGCTTTTTTGATGCTGAACAAATCACCCCAAATTTTAAAAATGTAGATCCCAATAGCGGAACTCTCGACATGGAATACGAGGTAGTTGAAGCTGGGGCTAGTCAGATTGAACTTCAGGGAGGTTATGGCGGCGGCGGATTTATTGGTACGCTGGGACTCTCATTTAACAATTTCTCTATTGCAGGAATTTTTGACAAGGAAGCTTACAAACCTTTGCCGATGGGTGATGGACAAACTCTTTCACTTAGGGCACAAGCGAGCATCTTTTATCAGACTTACAGCTTGTCGTTCGTAGAACCTTGGTTAGGTGGAAAAAGACCAGTAAGTTTATCTACTTCATTTTCATATACCCGACAATTTCTTTATGATTACGGCAGCAGAAAAGCCGATAAATCCAGAAGTTTTGATATTTTGGGTATCAATGTAGGTTTAGCCAAACGTCTACAATGGCCCGATGATTTCTTCACCCTATCACAGTCTGTTGGAATACAGCGATACGATTTAAACAATTACAATACAGGTCTGTTTACTTTTGGAAATGGTTATTCAAATAACCTTACTTATACCATTGGGTTAAGCCGTCAAAGTTTAGCGATCAACCCAATTTTCCCAATTAGAGGTTCAGAATTCAGCGTAACCGCAAAATTCACTCCTCCATATTCTTTATGGAATGGAGTAGATTATGCGAATCTTGATTCACAAAACGAATTCCAATTGAAAGACGATCAAGGTAATCTTATCAATATGGATGGCACACGTTTACGTCCAGGCGATGAGCCCGTTGGCGATCAGTCCAAAATTGACCAGGAAAAATTTAAGTGGCTGGAATTTTACAAAGTGAAATTTAAAGGTGATTGGTATACTACTCTCTTTAATTTTGGGGGTAATAGCAATTTGGTAATGAAAACACACGCTGAATATGGTTTTCTTGGAGCCTACGACAATGACAGGGGAATACCACCCTTTGAACGCTTTTATTTAGGTGGTGATGGTTTAGGATCATATAGCCTGGATGGAAGGGAAACAATTGCTTTGCGCGGTTACCCAAACCAATCTTTAGTCCCATTGGACAGGAATAGTCTGAGCCAGGCCAATAATGATGATGGTGCGGTGATATATAACAAATATTCTCTGGAATTGAGATTTCCTATTACCTTGAAGCCAATGGCATCCATTTATGCCCTTACCTTTATAGAAGCCGGTGCATCTTATGACAATTTTAAAGACTTTAATCCGTTCCAATTAAATCGTTCTGCGGGTGCAGGTTTGCGGATATTTATGCCGCAATTTGGTTTGCTTGGAATTGACTTTGGTTATGGATTTGATCCGATTCCAGGACAAACCGGACCAAATGGATGGGAAACCCATTTTATAATAGGACAGCAATTCTAGTTTTGGCACGATATTTTCTAATACCAAACATATGAAAAGGCATTTAATTTTCTTGTTAGCTTTTTTAGCCGTTTTAGGATCAAATGTGCAGGCACAAAAGCCAAACAGAATTTCATATATTGATATGGAATACATTTTGGCGAATGTTCCGGAGTATCAGGAAGCTTCCGCACAATTAGAGAAACGTGTTCAAGAATGGAAAACTGAACTTGAAAAAAATCAGAAAAAAGTTGAAGCCTTAAGAATTGCCTTAGAACAGGAACGACCATTATTGACCAAGGAATTGATTGAAGAAAAGGAGTCTATTATCACTTTCGAAGAATCTAAAATTGCCGAATATCAGCAGAAGAGATTTGGAACAAACGGTGACTTCATCCTTCAAAAGAAACTTTTAATTCAGCCTATTCAAGATCAGGTTTTCAATGCGATTCAGGATATAGGGGTTCAAAGGAATTACGATTTCATATTTGACAGAACTTCTAATGTTGGAATGGTTTTTTCAGCAGAAAAACATAACATTAGCGACCAGGTATTAAAAAGCATTAACCGGGCTTCAAAAAGGGAACAATTGAATTCCAAAGATGAAATTTCTCAGATGGAATTAGAAGAAAATCGCAGTGTTGAAGAGGATGCTGTTATATCTGAAAGGAGAGAAGCAATTGATTCTGTAAAAAAAGAACGTGAAATTTTTATTGAAGATCGTAAAAAACAACGTGAAGAGACAAGAGCGGCAAAACAAGCAGAATTTGATGCACGCCGGGCAAAGGTTTTAGAGGAGCGAAACCGAAAGATGGATTCAATGGAAAATGTGAGAAAGCTTAGAACAGAAGAAAATATAAAAACCGATAATAATAATTAACAATGAGAAATTTTAACCCTTTAACTATAAATACAAATACAATGAAACAATTCAGAACTTTTATTATAGCGGTAGCTTTAACCATCGGAGCAACAGCTTTAACAAATGCGCAATCAAAAATCGCCCACATCGCCTCACAGGAACTTGTTGAGTCTATGCCGGCTTTTAAAGATGCACAAGCACAATTGGAAAAACTTACAAAAACATATGATGCAGAGATTAGGGATATGATGACCGAAGCTCAAAAAACGATGCAACGCTACGAATCTGAAGCCCCAACCAAGACTGAAGAGGAAAATGCAAAAAGAGCACAAGAATTGCAAAGCACACAAAGAAGAATTCAGGAACATGGACAAAATGCACAAAAAGATCTTCAAAAGAAAGAACTAGATTTGCTTAAACCTGTTTATGAACAAGCACGTGTAGCTATTCAAAAAGTGGCCAGAGCAAAAGGTTATGATTATGTTTTGGACTCTACAATCGGTTCAGGAGTTATCATGGCAGACGGTTACAATTTGATGGTCGATGCTAAAAAAGAATTGGGAATTTAATATTCCTCAAAATAAAGATTAAAAACTGCGCTCCATTAGGGCGCAGTTTTTATTTTTGTAGAAAGATGAATAATTCACAACCTATTGGATTTTTTGATTCCGGCGTTGGCGGTACTTCCATATGGAGTGAAGTGGCCCAACTTCTTCCTTATGAAAACAGTATTTACCTTGCTGACAGCAAAAATGCACCTTATGGTGAAAAATCGGTAGATATGATAATTTCTCTCAGTAAAAAAAATACTGAAAAGCTGCTGGAGATGGGCTGCAAACTAATTGTGGTAGCCTGTAATACAGCCACTACCAATGCCATTAAATATCTTCGTGAAAACTACCAGGTACCAATTATCGGGATTGAGCCGGCAATAAAACCTGCAGCACTAAAATCACAAAATAAGGCGATTGGGATCCTTGCAACAAAGGGAACCTTGTCTAGCGAACTTTTCGCAAAAACCACTGAATTATATTCAAGAGACATTAAGCTAATAGAAGTTGAAGGAAAGGGATTGGTAAAACTCATTGAGGAAGGGAAACACGAATCTCCAGAGATAGACCTCTTGTTGAGGGAACTTTTGAAACCTATGTTGCTCGCACAAATAGATTACCTCGTTCTAGGCTGCAGCCATTACCCCTATTTACTTCCAAAGTTGAAAAATATACTACCCAATACTGTTACGATCATAGATTCAGGAGAGGCAGTGGCAAGGCAAACAAAAAATGTTTTAGAACACTTAGATCTTCTCAACAAAACTCAATTAGACCCCGTGCATACGTTTTATAGCAATGCTGATCATACTATTTTAGAGGGTTTGTTACAGGTGCCAAGGATCAATCTAGATGTTTCTTATCTGGACTTTTAATTGATCGCAGGGCAATTACATTCATACCTCTCTCTATTCTTACCAAAATTATATCCCAGGGTAATTTGATGAAACCCATTGTTGCTTAAAACAATTGAATTAATTTGAAGCGTGTAGGTATAGGCAAAGAGAAACTGATTATATTCAAATCCAACAAACGAAGTGAAATGTTGTAATTTTTGATTTTTAACATCGACTCCATCAGTTGTATATTCAGCACCCTCAAAACTTCGTCTAAACGAAATTCCTCCCCACAAATCTCCGATATCAAAACTTCTGTAGGTTTTGAAGTTTAGGTCTATTGATTTTTCAGCAGTTGCCTCTCGCATTTGAAATAAAATGGAGGGTTCAAAACTCCAGGGACTATTCCATTTGCTATAAACATAACCGGTTGAAAAAAGATATTTTCGAAGATTTCCGGCTATACCATTAGAATAAAATAACTCACGATTCACCGAAATAAGGTTTTTTGCAGTTAGGTGTGCATAAAAATCGTGATTATAGTAGGACATTCCAATATCTAAATTTCCATATTTATCTGAAGCTTTACCGCTATTCACAACAGGATCATATTCCGTAAATCCGCTCTGGTCCAAATTATGTTGAATGATTCCGGCACTTATTCCAAAAGAAAGCTGGTTTAGATCTATTTCACTTCTTGAGAATAACAAGTGATAGGCAAAAGTTGCATACGCGCCTTGTTTTGAATAATTCCCATTCTTATCATTAAAAACAATACCTCCAATACCAACTTTTTCACCAACCCTGGCGTGAATACTCACAGTTTGCAGACTTGGAGCATCGTTTACATCAAACCACTGTTGTCTCGCAGTAAGCCTAACTTTATTGTAATTTGAAGCACCAGCCATTGATGGATGCAGCAAATATAAATTATCTGTCAAATAATCGGCATAGGTTGGAATTACCTCCTGTGCACTGACTTCGGAAGAAAAAAATAAGCAAAATATGATTGTTATTAATAAACCTAATTTCATAAATGATCAATGATTAGCAATCGGAATTATAGGATGTTAGAAATCGGAAAAAGGACCAATAAAGCGAGCCTATATGCAATTTGCCAATAACAATTGTAAATATATAGATTACAATACTTTGTTTTAGTAATTTTGAGGAAAATATTGAAGAAGATGAACACATATACAATTAACATACAACCTACCTCTAATGCTGATATTGTAAAATTTGAAGCCAATCAGTTTTTAACAAGACATGAAAGTTTTGAATTTGGCAATATTGAAGAGGCAGCAAAATCACCTCTTGCTCAACAATTATTTCACCTCCCTTTTGTTAAAACTGTCTACCTCGCTCAAAATTTTATTGCGATTGAAAAATACAGTATTGCTGAATGGGCCGATGTACAGGAGGAAGTAGCTGATCAAATTAAAGATTACCTCAACGAAGGTGGAAGTATTTTTGCAGAAGTTTCCGAGGTCTCCTCTAAATTGGTTCCAGTGACCGTTTATGCTGAAAGCACTCCTAATCCTTCGGTCATGAAGTTTGTAGCCAATAAAAAATTGGTTTTGGCAACTGCTGAATTTAAAAGTATTGATACTACAGCAAATGCTCCCTTAGTTAGACAATTATTTAATTTTCCTTTTGTGAAAGAAGTTTTTATAGATGAAAATTATATTTCCATTAATAAATATGACATTTCTGAGTGGAATGAAATTACCAATGACCTGAGGGAATTTATTCGAAATTACTTGCAGGAAGGTAAAGAAGTACTAACCAATGAAAGCGTTAAGAAAAACAAATCAGAAATTTCTCAAGAAACAGAGAAAGAAGAAGAACCTAAAGTTTTAGATGATGTTTCTCAACAGGTGGTAGATATTTTAGAGGAATATATAAGGCCAGCAGTTCAAAGTGATGGCGGGAATATTGTTTTTGATTCTTATAACGCCCAAACAAAGACCGTAAAAGTTATTTTACAAGGCGCTTGTAGCGGCTGCCCTTCTTCTACGGCAACCTTAAAAAGTGGAATCGAAACAATGATGAGGGATTTGCTAAAAGGACATGTTGATTATGTAGAAGCCATAAACGGATAATTCTGTTAAAATCTTTTAAGTTTCTGGTTTTGTAGTTTGATGCTGAAATTCGGAATTTAGAAGATGTAGTTTGGAATTCATTATTTTTTGAAATAATTTTTTGTAACTTAATAAAGGATATTTTATTAATCACTAAATCAAAAAATTATGGCAGTAATCAAAGTTGTCGAACTCATGGCAAATTCCAAAAAAAGTTGGGAAGATGCAGCTCAAAATGCAGTAACGCACGCAGCAAAAACAATAAAGAACCTCAAATCGGTATATGTGCAGGAACAAACTGCGGTAGTTTCCGGAGAAAACATTACCGAATACCGGGTTAATGTAAAAATTTCATTTGAAGTTGTATAATCTTATCTATTCAAGTGTATAAAGCTCCCCTCTCGGGGAGTTTTATATTTATGCAATTTAAACATAAGAAACCATCCTAAAACACCTTTTATGAAGCCAAATAAACACACCAATTCCCTGATCAAGGAGAACAGTCCCTATTTGCTACAACATGCTCATAATCCGGTGAATTGGTATCCCTGGAACGATGAAACATTGGAGCTTGCAAAGGCTCAAAATAAATTACTCATAATAAGTGTTGGTTATGCTGCCTGCCATTGGTGTCATGTCATGGAAGAAGAGAGTTTTGAAGATGAATCTGTGGCTGAAATAATGAATGCAGGTTTTATCAATATAAAGGTGGACCGTGAAGAACGTCCGGACATTGATCAGGTTTATATGAATGCAATTCAACTGATGACAGGTAGAGGTGGATGGCCTATGAACGTAGTCGCACTTCCCGATGGTCGCCCGATTTGGGGCGGTACTTATTTCCGAAAAGAACAATGGACAAGTACTCTCCAACAAATAACCGATCTATTTAAAACGGATCCTGAAAAAATGTATGAGTATGCTGCCAAACTGGAGAAAGGATTAAAACAATTACAATTGATCCCGGAAAATGGGACGACCAAAGAATTATTAAGAGAAGATTTTCCTCCAATCCTTAAAAAATGGGAGCAAACTTTCGATAAAGAATACGGTGGTAGCCAACAGGCTCCAAAATTCATTATTCCCTCCAATTTTCAGTTTTTACTTCGTTATTCCATACAGAATAAGGATCCGGAATTGAAGAAATATGTATTGCGCAGTTTAGACAAAATCTCATATGGTGGAATTTTCGATCCTATTGAAGGTGGGTTTTCCAGATATTCGGTAGATGTGCGATGGCACATTCCACATTTTGAAAAAATGCTTTACGACAACGCACAGTTAGTTAGTCTTTACAGCCAAGCCTATAGCGCAACAAAAATTAAATGGTACAAGGAAGTTGTACAACAAAGCCTTCAGTTTGTAAAACAAAATCTCACTGATGCTAGCGGCGCTTACTATTCTTCTCTGGATGCGGACAGTTTAAATTCTGAAGGAAAATTGGAAGAAGGTGTCTTTTATTCCTGGGAACCATCAGAACTGAAAAGGATATTAAAAGACGATTTCGAATTATTTTCAGATTATTACAATATCAATTCCTTCGGAAGGTGGGAAGCTGATAAATACGTGCTCATCAGAACCCAAAGCGATTCAGAAATTTCTGAAAAGCATCAAATTTCAGAAGAAAAATTAATTCAGAAGAAAAATAATTGGCGGGAAATTCTAAAAGAATATCGCGACAAAAGAGACAAACCACGTTTGGACGATAAGCAGATAACATCCTGGAATGCGATGATGCTCACCGGATATGTGGATGCATATAAGGCTTTAAACATTTCTAAATATTTACAAGCAGCCTTGGTAAATGGCGATTTCATTCTGAAAAATATTTTGCAACCAGATGGAAGCCTTAAGCATTCCAATAAAAATGGCGAAAGTCGCATAAATGCTTATCTGGAGGATTATGCCTATGTAATAGAAGCTTTTATAAAACTATTTCAGGTAACATTAGATAAAAAATGGTTGGTTAAATCAAAAGAACTGGCAGATTACAGCATTCTGCATTTCTATGACAAAAAAGTGGAGTTGTTTTATTTTACTTCACATAAGGATAGGCCGCTAATTACCAGAAATATTGACTTTACAGATAATGTGATCTCTTCATCCAATTCAGTAATGGCGAAAAACCTATTCCTTTTATCCAAATATTTTGAAAATGAAGACTTTTTGGAAATGTCAAAAAATATGCTCACAAAAATTAGTGATCATATTAAAGAATATCCGCAAGGTCACTCAAACTGGTTAGATTTAAAGCTGAATTTTACCGATGTATTTTATGAAATTGTAGTAACCGGAGATAATGCCGTTGAAATAATTAATGATCTGAACAGCTCATATTTACCAAATATTCTTATTGATGGTACAGTTAAAGAGGACAATTCCCGTCCATTGACCAAAAACCGTTATCAAAATGGAAAGGACCTAATTTACATTTGTTCTGATGGAACTTGTCAGCTACCAGTGCGTTCTGTTCGGGAATGTCTGAAATTAATTAAAGGTCTTTAACAAAATTTAAGTATTATATTTTTTCGGATTAAGATCAAAACCCCTTCATTTGCAAAAAAAATAAATTATGGATCAAATTAATGATTGGCAGGATTATGCTATGGTATACGGTGATAAACTGATCGACTTCTTACCAGCTCTGGTCTCATCTCTCCTGATATTATTTTTTGGATGGTGGGTTATTAAATTAATTGTGGGCTACGTTAAAAGGATCTTTTTAAAAACTGACTATGATCCAACCCTAGAGAATTTTATTACCAGCCTCCTGAACTGGGGTTTAAAAATACTCTTATTTATAGTGGTGATCAGCCAACTAGGTGTTGAAACTACCTCTTTAATAGCAGTCGTTGGTGCAGCTGGTCTTGCAATTGGACTCGCTCTTCAAGGTTCCTTATCAAATTTTGCCGGGGGCGTTTTAATAATATCGTTGAAACCATTCAGGGTAGGTGATTTTATTGAAGCACAGGGAGTTTCCGGGACCGTCAAAGAAACCACATTGTTTTATACTAAATTGAACACTTTTGGCAACCAATTGGCCATTATTCCCAATGGCGAGTTAACTAATAACACTATCATAAATTACACTGAAGAAGGTAAGAGAAAAGATGTCATTGCACTTGGAATTTCATACAGCAGCGACATAAAACTTGCAAAAGATGTCCTTATGAAATTAATGACGGAGCAGGAAGGAATAATGAAAGACCCCGCTCCTCAGGTTGTGGTAACCGAACTGGCCGATAGCGCCGTAAATCTTTCTTTGAGATATTGGGCCTTTAATGATGACTTCTGGGATTGCCACTGGTTTACAATGGAAGAAGTTAAAACGAGACTTGAAGCCGCAGGAATTGGAATCCCGTTCCCACAGCGCGATGTTCATCTTTTTAATCATTCAGAAGATGAAGAAAAAGAAAAAAGTGAACCCAAAAATTAAATTTATCCGGCGATAAAATCTTTTAAATAATAAGGCTCAAAATAGGCGACACTTTCAAAGTCGCTTATTTTGTATTTGGAAACTGCCAGTTCTACAATTTCCCTGGCGGAGGGAAGCTTGTTTTCAATAAAATTTGCATTTTGATGCACGCAAATTTTCTGAAATTTTTCCACTCCGCTTCCAATAAAATACACCTGCTCCTTTTCCAGATATTCCTGAAAGGAATCCGGTTCCAAAATGATGGCTGAAGTTTTTAATATTTGCTCTTTGGCTGAATTAAAAACTGCGGCATATACCTCCATTCTTCGGGCATCTAACATTGGGATCACAATCCCCTGTTGCTCCACCTGATTGGCCAAAGCAGTTAAGGTTGGAACTGAAATGAGAGGAATATCTAGTGAGAAACACAGTCCTTTAGCCGCTGAAACTCCTATGCGCAAACCTGTATATGAGCCAGGGCCTTTGCTGATAGCGACCGCGTCCAAATTTGAAAGTTTTAAATTACTTTCTTCTAAAATCTCCTTAATAAATAAATGAAGCTTTTCAGCGTGCGAAAAACCACCATCAAAATCCTCTTTAATAGCAAGCGTTTTGCCATTTTGAGTAATTGCAACTGAGCAATTGGTTGTAGATGTTTCTATACAAAGTATTGTAGGCACAAATATTGGATCTAATTTTATTCTTCAGGGGTTTTCTCTTCTAAAAGAATTACCTCATCTCCGTCTTTTAAAGTTTTAGTAACTGTATTATACGGCCCGGTAATCACGGTTTCCCCAGCTTTTAATCCTGATAAGATCTCAATATTCTGGTTGTCTTGAATTCCGGTTGTAATGATGCGCAATTCAGCCCTATTCCCTTCCTTGACAAAAACAGCTTCGAATTTTTCATCCGCAGTAACAGGAGTTTTAGATTCCGCTGATGGGGCAGAAGTTGTGTCGTTTTTTATAACTATGGCACTGATAGGAATTCCTACAACATCATTTTTCTTTCTTGTAATAATGTCAACGGTCGCAGTCATTCCAGGCCGAAAAGGAGAATAATTATCTGGTTTTCCCTCACGCAAATCTCTATAAGAAGACTCTAAAATTCTAACTTTAACCTTAAAGTTGGTAACCTGATCCGCACTTAAACCTGTAATGGCTGAATTTGAGATCTGGGTTACTACTCCTTTAAATTCTTTGTTTAAGTAAGCGTCAACTTCAACAATTGTGGAATCTCCAACACTGACTTTTACAATATCATTTTCATTTACATCAACTTCAACTTCCATATTCGACAAATTGGCAACCCTTAATATTTCGGTTCCTGCCATTTGTTGAGTTCCCACAACCCGTTCTCCCAATTCTACATCCAATTTTGAAATGGTGCCGCGCATTGGCGAATAAATAGTTGTTCTTGCAAGATTATCAGTTGCTTCAGTAACGGTTGCTGCGGCGCTCTGCATTCCATAATAGGCTGCATTTTTAGAAGCGTCAGCTACTTCAAAAGCTGCAACTATTCTGTCCCATTCTGATTTTGAGATAACTCCTTTATCAAAAAGTGTCTTATTTCGGTCATAATTTGATTTCGCTTCCCTCAGGCTTGCCTCTGCCTGTGCATGATTAGCTTTTACATTTTGCAATCCTGCCCTGGAACGTTGTAAACTGGATTGGTAAAGATCTGGATTGATACGAACCAATAAACCTCCTTTTTCAACCATTTGTCCTTCCACTATAGGAAGTTCTATAATTTCTCCTGAAACCTCAGATGATAGTTTAACTTCTATTTCCGGCTGGATCTTTCCGGTAGCTGATACTTTCTCAACAATTTGGATCAATTCAATTTTGCTGAATTCAACTTCCCTTACATTTCCCGAAGCACCGAACCAACCTGCCTTTTTCCCGGCCACTAAAAGTACAATGACAGCAATTGCAATTACACCAATAATAAGTAGTGTTTTTTTCTTCATTTTTTAAAATTTAAGATCGGTTACTGGGATTCCAAAATATAACTCGATCACTTTTAATTTAAATATATAATCATATTTTGTACGAACTACTTCTGTTTGTGCAATTTCAAGCCTGGACTTTGCCTGGCTAAAATCAAAGGCATTAGTAAGCCCCACGTTAAACCTCTCCGTTGCGTATTCATAGGCTTGTTCCTGTGCGTTTAAAGCAACTGTTGCAGCCTCATTGGCCTTTAATGCTCCCTCTGCATCTACATAAGCCTGATAAACATCGGCTTCAAGATCCAGTTCGGCTTGTTCCAGTTGATATTCCGCTCTCTTGACATTAATTTTGCTTCTTTGTACTTGATTTCGGGCTGCAAAACCATTTAAGACCGGGATATTTAATTGTACCCCATAAGAAGTCCCATCATTTTCATAAAGCTGGGTCGTAAAGTCCCTATTGAAAGCGTCATTATCGGCATATCTCGTATTGTAATTATAAAATGCAGTGAGGGTTGGATAATAGGCTCCACGTGCCAACTGAACATCTTTTTCTGCAATAAATTTATTTTCTTCAGCAATTTTTATCTCATAGCGTTCCTCTTTTGCTTTTGTGATTAAATCATAAGGGGATTGCATCAAAATTTCATTTCCATAAACATCGTAATCATCATCTGAAATATCAAAGTTTTGATAATCCTTAATCAGAAGTGTTTGGGCTAAACTGATCAAAGAGATTTGAATGGTATTTTCGGCTACTATAATTCGTTGTTGCTCATCTGCATTCGTTGCTTCAATTTCCAGTAAATCACCTTTTGGTAAAACCCCCGCGTCAACTAAATCAGTGGTCCTTTTTAATTGATCATTTGTAACAAGGTTCTGGGCTTTTAAAACTACGAGACTCTGTTTGTTAAAAAGAACTGTCAAATAAGCATTTGCAACAAATAATGCGATATTATCCTTCATCAACTCCAGTGAATATTGACTGGACAATTGTGATAATTTTGCACGTTGCAGTTGCCTCAAGTTCCGTAATCCGTCAAATATTGTGATTGAACTGCTCGCGCCGCTGGAAAAAGAGCTAAACCTGGTATTCTCAAAACGGTTATTTGTTGGGTTGATACTCAAACCCCCATTACTGGATAAACTGGATTGAACGTTTAAGGATGGAATAAAATTACCAATCGCATCTTTACGATCGACATCTGCTGCCTCTATATCAAGCGTAGACTGTTTTATTGAAATATTGTTTTCTAAGGCATAGACCACACATTCCTGAAGTGTCCATTTTTTTTTCTGAGCCTGGGAAGTAATTGCGAAAAGAAAAGCTAATATTAGTAAAACTGATTTTTTCATAGTTAAGATTGTAAATGATAGGTCTAACAAAGTGGTGAGTTGTTACAAAAAAGTTAAATTCTAATTTGCCGATAAGTCTTGAGCTGGTTTTAATTGGTTCCAAACTTTAATTTTATCATCCTTAGAAAGACCTTTCAATATTTCAACATTAATTCCATCACTCACTCCCATCTCAATTTCCTCTCGATTAAACTGTTGATCTCCTGTTTCAACTTCAACAAAAGGTTGTTGGGTTTTAGGATCAAATTGAATCAGTGCTTCTTTAATAGCAAGGGCATCTTCTACCTTCGCTAGGATTATTGAAGCGTTGGCACTCAATCCTGCACGTATGAATGTAGTATCAGATTTATTTAAAGTTCCTTTAATATTAAACTGAATTGCTCCGTTTTCAGCCACGCCTTTTGGCGCGATATAATCCAATACAGCATCGAATGTTTTATTTTCGATGGCACCCACGGTAATTTCCAGAGGTAGGCTTTCTTTAATTTTACCTACTTCACTTTCGTCCACTTTACCTTCAAATATCATCTTGTTAACATCTGCCAGAGTTGCAATGGTAGTTCCTTCATTAAAATTATTGCTTTCAATAACCTGATTCCCTGCTTTAACAGGCACATCCAGCACCATTCCATCTATAGTAGATCTAATCAAAGTATTGGCAGCAGATCCAAGACCACGAGTGGTACCGGTACGAACGATTTCGAAATTTTGCTGTGAAGAATTATAGGATTGTTGAGCACGTTTAATAGCAACATCTGCATTATCAAAATCATTTGCTGCGATTACGCCTTTATCAAATAAGGTTTTCTGTCTTTCGAAGTTTTTCTTTTCGTTATCCAAATTGATTTTTGCGGTGGCCACGGCATCTTTTGCACTTTGAAGGGAACCAACATTCGGAATCACCCTGATCTTAGCAATTAAATCGCCTGATTTAATTTGATCCCCGGCTTTGATATAGATCTCATCAATAATTCCGGAAATATTCGGTTTTATAAGCACCTCTTCCCTGGGAACGATACTTCCTGTTGCCACTGTTTTTTTAACTATGGTTTGGATAGACGGTTTTTCAGTCTGAAAAACAATAGGATTTTCCTGATTTTTTTGATATAAATAATATAAGGCGCCTACAAAGGTGACGGTTATAACTACCAGGGTGATAATGGTGAATGTTTTTTTCATCTTAAAATTATTATCTTATTCTTATTTATTCGGTTCTTAACGCATCTACAGGTTTCACCTTAATGGCATTTTGTGCCGGAATCAATCCTGCGAGCAATCCTGAAACTATTAAAATTGTGAGTGCCGTAAAAACTACTCTTAAATCTACACTTGGGTTAGCAAACATCATTTCTGAAGTATCCATTCCATTTAACTGATTATTTACCAGGGCAATAACTCCGGTTGCCAATGCAATTCCGGCCATCCCTGAAATAATGGTCAGAAAAATGGATTCCATTAAGATCTGGCCTCGAATAGACCAGGGAGTAGCTCCCAGTGCTCTGCGAACTCCAATTTCATTGGTGCGCTCCTTAACAACAATTAGCATTATATTGCTTATTCCTATAATCCCTGACAACAACACTAATATCCCAACAAAATATGCCACCGCTTTTAAAGCGATGAATAGCCCGTTAATCTTGCTGAATTCTTCATACAGATCAAAACTACCTATAGCCCGTTCATCTTCCGGATGAATTGAATGTCTGGATTTTATCACATCAAAAACCTGAGATTTTAAACTGGTAATTGAGGTTCCATCATTTGCGGTAATAGCCATCCATCCAACCTTATCACCCATATTAAAAGCCTGTGAAAATGCCGTGAATGGAACATAGATTTGTTTTTGTGCTTCCTCGGGATTCCTGTCATTACTCCCCTTCTTTTTATAGGTGCCTATCACCATAAAATTCACACCGTTAATTTTAATATAACTGCCAATTACTTTTTCTCCGGTTTCATACATATCCTTTTGTACACCTTCTCCAATGATTGCGATTTTTCGGTTTTCATTGATATCAGAATAATTGATAAACCTTCCTGAGGTGATATCCATCGGATCCTGATTTATGACTTCAGGATAATCTCCATAAACATTGAATGCTCCTGTTTTAAGTCCGCGCACCACATTATTTGCTCCACCAAATCCACCGAGTTGATTTCTGGGGGAAACAAATCTCAAATTTGGCACATTCTGCCTGATGGCTTCAACATCACCAGTTTCAAAATTGTATTGCCGCCCTTTTGGCAATCCTTTATACGGTTTGGATGGAGTTTGAGCCCACATAAACATAGAATTAGTGGCCATTCCGCCAAACCCCTGTTTTACGCCATTTTCAAGGCCTGTGCCTGCCGCAAGCAAAATAACTAGTATAAAGATCCCCCACAATACACCGAAAGATGTCAATAGGGTCCTGAACCAATTTGCGGTTAAGGCCTCCAGAATTTCACTCCAAGTATCTTTGCTAAACATATTATTCGTTTCTTAAAGCATCTATTGGCTTTATTCGGGCGGCTTTCCAGGCAGGAAAAAATCCTGCTATGGCACCGGCTAAAATCAAAATAAAGACCGTGGTAATTGCTACACTAAAATCTATTGAAGGGTTTGAAATATATTTGGTTTCGATTAGTGGCCCCACAAATTCCAATATTGCCAAACTAAAAATAAGTCCCGTAAAACCTGCAATTGTGGTGACAAAAATTGATTCGTGAAGCACCATTCCAATAATAGACAATGGCTCCGCACCCAGGGCTTTCCGTATCCCGATCTCGCGTGTTCGCTCCTTTACTATAATCAACATAATATTGCTCACTCCAACAATTCCGGCAATTATGGTACAAATTCCTACGCCCCAAAAAAAGTATTTGATCATATTCATCAGATCGTAAAACTTTTTGGCATTTTCCATGGAATTATTAATATTAATTGCCCTGGTATCATCTGGTGCGATGGTATTTTTTTCTTTCAAATAAGATTCCAATTCTGATGTAAATTTTTTAGAAGCAGCCAGGGCATCTTCAAAATTATCTTCTTTATTAAGCGTAAATGAAAGATTTCTTATATCATTTCCTCCATTAAAAACCCTTTGGGCGGTGGAGAGAGGCAAAAATACACGCGACTCCTCCCGCTCCCCGCCTGGATCGGAATAAACGCCTATAACCTTAAAATTGATATTGGAGATTTGTACATATTTACCCATCGGGTCTTCCGCATTTTTAAAAAGATCAGATTTTACTTTGTTTCCCAATACGACCACTTTTTCATAATTTTCCTGATCATTATAATTTATAAAACGACCATTTAGCATTGAGGCATTTTCCAAAAACTGATAATCCGGCAAAACCCCTTCCACCCGATAGGATCCGGATTCTTTTTTGTAATTGACGATTCCATTCCAGATTCGATAGATTGAAGACTTATACTCCAATTTTTCATCATATTTGGAAGTTACATAATTATAATCTTCATTTTTGAGGGTAATTTGGCGCCCTGGATTGAGGCCTTTGTATTCTTTAGAAGTAACACTGGTTCCAATATATAAAATATTGGCAGCATCATTCTCAAACTCTGAAGAGATCCCATTTCGCATTCCTTCACCAATCCCCAGCAGAATCACTAAAATAAATATTCCTGAAGCTACGGAAAGCCCCGTAAGAAACGTTCTTAATTTATTTTTACTGATCGCTTCAAAAATTTCCTGCCATCGTTCTACATCAAACATTGCTCAAAGCTCTTATCTGGTTTACCTTAGCATCATCTATTATCAAACCATCTTTAAGCGTGACGATTCTCTTGGTCATTTGTGCAATATCGTGCTCATGAGTAACAATTAGGATGGTGCGTCCTTCGTCATTTATCCCCTGAATTAAGTCCATTACCTCATTTGAAGTTGTAGAATCCAAGGCTCCTGTAGGCTCATCTGCCAATAATACCTTTGGATTTGAAGCCAAGGCACGGGCGATAGCAACTCGTTGTTTTTGTCCACCGGAAAGTTCGTTAGGCAAATGTCCCGCCCATTTTACAAGACCTACTTTTTCAAGATAGCCCATTGCGATATCCATACGTTCCGCACGATTTACTCCTTGATAATACAAGGGTAAAGCCACATTATCCAATGCGCTTTTGTAAGAAATTAAATTAAAGGACTGAAATATAAAGCCTAAAAATTTATTGCGGTATCTGGCAGCGATTTTTTCGTTCAGGTTTTTTATTGGAACTCCATCTAGTGAGTACGTTCCCTCATCAGCCTCATCCAGCATTCCTAAAATATTCAGCAAAGTAGATTTTCCAGATCCTGAAGAACCCATAATTGAAACCAATTCCCCCTCAGCAACATTAAAATCAAGTCCCTTTAGTACATGCAGGGAATTGGTTCCCATCGTATATGATTTGTGAAGGTTTTTAATTTCGATCATAATAAAAATTTTGAATATGTCTGAATTATATATAAATTTTTGCCTGAAGGTTCCCCCATAAGACCTTTAACAGATAGAATAGTTACATTTCATACTGTTAGAAAAATGTTAAAATGAACAATAGTTCATGAAGCATGTGGATGAATTATTTTTTTTTAAAGGATCTATATATAAAAAAACCTATTCCTCCAATAGCCAGGTATGGAAAGACCATTAGGTATACGATCCCGTCATTTATTCCCTGAGCCATTGATTGATTGTCTGAACTTTCCAACACTGCACGGCACATAGCGCATTGTGCTTCGGCTAAACAAGGCATCAGTATTAAAATAAATACCAGAAAAATGATCCGGAGCTTCATAACTATTTTAATTTCAGGATTTTGGATGAACCAAATTTAATAATTCTAAATCGGTTCATAAAATTTTGAGTGCATAATATGCACTATCGAAACTATATCAGAAATTTGCAATTAATATTTAATGAGACAAAATTTCCAAATTTGGATTTCAAAAGTTAAGGCACATATGAAGCCATGAACATTTTTTCTAATAATACGGCAACATAAAAACATATACCAGCACACCAGTAATGGCAACATAGAGCCAAATTGGATAGGTCCATCGGGCGATTTTGGCATGTTTTTTATACTGGCCTGTTAATCCACGATACATTGTAAAAAGTACCAGGGGAACTATAATTGCAGATAGCAGGATGTGAGTTATTAAAATAAAGTAATAAATATACATTAACATTCCTACTCCCCCATAATGTACCGGGTCTACACTTATTTTTGAAATAACGTAGCTCACCAGGAAGACCGTAGAAAATCCAAAAGCTGCTATCATAAGATTACGATGCCATTTGTATTCTTTTATGGACATGCAAAAATAACCGCTTATAAGAAGCAAAGCTGTTGATCCGTTCAATATCGCATGGAAAAGAGGAAAAGTACCGGATTGTGTGCCAAAAATATTGTATCGTTCAGGTAAATTCATTAAAATTAATACAAGTACCGGAACAACTATAGAAAGTGAAATAATTATTGGAACTGCAATTTTATCCGTTTTTGCGATAGCCATTTTTACAGGAGTTTTTTAATATCTTCAATAATTTCATCAATTTGTGGAGCTTCCTCCCCTTCTGTTATAGATAAATTTTGTTTTATAGAACCTCTGTAATAAATAAGTGGGTTTCCAAACTCATCTTTTCTGGAACGCACATAACCTTCCTTGTCTATTAAAGCAAACAATCCGGAGTGGGCAAAACCACCGGGAACTGTTTCATTTTCATCTGCAAAAATTCCAAATCCAACATTGGCCATTTCATAAATTTTCTTGCGGTCTCCCGTTAAAAAATTCCAATTGGGATTTGTAACTTTATGTGCTTCAGCATATTCCTTTAGAACCTGTGGAGTATCGTGTTCAGGATCAATACTTACAGAGACAATGCCAAAATTTTCCTTCCCTTTTAATCTATCTTGAATGTCAACCAGATTTTCACTCATTATAGGACAAATGGATTTACAAGTGCTAAAAAAGAATTCAACAACATAAACTTTGCCTAAATAATCCTTATTTGTAATTGTATCTCCATCCTGATTAACAAATTTAAAATCGGGTACTTTTTTATGCTCTCCGTATTGGGTTATATAAACGAGCTCCGGAGTATCTGCATCCTTTTGATTAATGTTTAGCTTATCTGCATCTACTACGCTACCATTGCTAATTCTATCGATTATTTTTGGGATGAAAATAATTCCGAATATCAAGATGATAAATGAAATTCCTATATAAGATTTATTCTTCATAGTTATCTTTTTTTCGCTTAGCATTATATTTTTTTAATTCCAGTCGATATTCAGCAAGGATAACTTTAACATCATCACTCATTTTGTTGTTTAATTCGGAAACCGATCTGGAATCATATCCGTAAAGAGTTCCATTATCTTCATCATCATCGCGCCCTCTTAAACTGGCGTTTTTATCTATAATAAATACATATGGTGTTTGCAAATTGTCATCCAATTGAAGATCGGTGTCTAGACTCTCAAAAATATCTTTCACCTGTTTTGGAGTTCCATAAACAAATTTCCAGTAATTGGAGTTGGTAACTTGACTGAATTCTGTAGCAAAATCCTGTGCCTGAATTTCTGCTGATTTGGGAAGAATAATAACGAATTGAAAATCGTCGAATTTATAAAATTTTTCGAGTATTTTTTGATCTAGATTGTAAGTATTGCCTTTTAAGGCATCCAAATCATTTCCAAAAAAGGCGACCACACTTATTTTATTTTGAAAGGATACAGCTGAATCCCTGCTAGTTTCAAGATGATCTATGTCCAAAACCTTGTCTGTAAGAACTGGAAGTTTTCCAAAATTATTTACTCCTGAAGCAAAAAATAGATAAGCAACAATGGGAAGCAAAAATAATACCCCAAGAACTAAAAACTTCTTCATAAGACCTCCTTTTTTAGGGAGCATAAAATTAAAAAGACGATTCTACAACCGAAAAATATGGAGCGTTTTAACTTTTAAAAGTCCCAGGCAACATTATTGGAATGGAAGACACCATAAATATAATCCCCTTCTGTCAATAATATAAACATAAGGTAGCTTATTAAAAAGATCGCTGTCCAAACAACCCCCCGCCGCAGTCCTTTGGATTCACCTTCAAGGTGCATAAAGGCCCAGGCAATATAATAGGCTTTGTAAAGAGTCAAAACAATGAAGATCCAGTTAAGTAATTTCATACTTAGAAAGTGATGATGTGTCAAAAATTCCGGACGTATGATTCCAAGGAAGACCTCAAAAATCGTAACTACAGAAAGAATGATAAAAACATACCAGATCCTTTTGGTATTCGACTCGTGCTGATGTGTGATATTATTTGCCATTTTATATTTTTTTCAGAATTATACCAGGTAAAAGAAGGTAAAGATAAATACCCAAACCAAATCTACAAAGTGCCAATACAATCCAACTTTTTCAACCATTTCATAATTCCCCCTACGTTCATAAGTTCCCAGGATTACATTAAAGAAGATAATGATATTAATTATAACTCCTGAAAATACGTGAAAACCATGAAAACCTGTAATAAAGAAAAAGAAATCTGCAAAAAGAGGAACGCCGTATTCATTGTGTCTTAAGTTTGCACCTTCTACTATTCCGACAGCTTCGCTGTTAAATTTTTGTATAGATTCTTCCCTCGTCAAAACAGTCTTTTTACCATTTTCATTAATGCTTTGAGTTCGGATCAATAATGAGCTATTAGCCAAAAAGCCTGTTTTTACTTCGTCAATACTATAAGTTGGAATAGTTGGCTCTTCAGTAAACCATATACCCTTACTGCTTGAATGTTGTGCTCTTTCTGAAGCCTGGAAAACCGCAATGTCAGAAAGTGCCACCCTTTCGCCTTCAAGATTTACAAATTGAAGAATATTTCCTCCATGAGTAGTAACTGCTCCAAATTCACCTTGTATAAAGTTTTTCCACTCCCAGGCCTGAGAGCCCACGAAAATAAGTCCTCCTACAATGGTAAGGAACATGAAAAATGTGACTTTTCCTTTCTTCATATGATGTCCGGCATCTACTGCTAATACCATGGTCACCGAGGAAAATATAAGAATAAAGGTCATAAAGGCAACATAATACATGGGAGCATCTACCCCATGTAAAAATGGAAAGTGATTAAAAACCTGATCGGCTATAGGCCAGGAATCAATGAATTTAAATCTTGAAAAACCATAAGCGGCCAGGAATCCTGAAAAAGTGATCGCATCCGATAGGATGAAGAACCACATCATCAGTTTACCGTAACTTGCCTTTAAAGGCTCTTTTCCACCGCCCCAGGCTTTACCTTCGGTGGCAGATTTAGTGACAGTAGCTTCCATATATAAAAAAATTGAATTTGATTAAGCGCCAAAAATACATAAATTTATTATCTAAAGAAATATAAAAATACAAACAGATAAACCCAAAGAAGGTCAAGGAAATGCCAAAACATAGAACCTAGCTCGATCCCAAGCATATGGCCGCTATCATAACGTTGTTTAAAATGATTATAAATTATAACAAGCAATACTATTAAACCCGCTGTGAGGTGAGCCAGGTGAGCTAATACAATAACGTATATAAATGAGGTAGTAACATTGCTTTCGCTTCCAGTGAAGTAATAGCCAGCTCTGATTATTTCAGAAAAACTCTCAAATTGTAATGCCATAAAAGTAATCCCAAGCACCAAAGTGGCCAATAAAAAGGCATTTGCATTGGATCTTTTATTTGCGGAAATGCTCTTTTTTGCCAGGAATATGGTAATACTGCTCACAATTATCACCAATGTGCTCCAATACATTGCATCAGGAAGTTGAAAATCGGTTCCCCAATCCGGACGGTTTTTACTCACAACATATGCGCTGGTTAAACCGGCAAACATCATGATCATACTTCCCATCCCAAACCACAACATCATTTTTTTGGCACGTTCTAATTTTTGAATCTTTGTCCCTTCTGTTAAATCCATTATCTTATAAATTTATCTAAAACATATACTATTTGTAGCAAAGTGATATATGAAACACTTGCAAACATCAATTTTTTTGCTGAAAGCGTATCTTTGTTCTTATATAATTGAAAGGCATAATACAACATACCCAGGCCAAGGAACAGAATGATAACCGCTGAAACAGGTGTTAAATATAACTTACCCGTCATCCCAAATGCGGGAATAAGAGAGACCATTATGGTATATATTGTATATAGAACAACCTGAACAGCTGTTCCTTTGTCGCGTTTACCGGTTGGCAACATAAAAAAACCTCCTCTTTTATAATCGTCGTACAACCACCATCCAATTGCCCAAAAATGAGGGAATTGCCAAAAAAACTGGATCATGAACAAAGTTCCAGCTTCAATACTAAACTGATTTGTGGCCGCAACCCATCCCAGCATAAACGGAATTGCTCCCGGAAATGCACCAACAAATACTGAAAGTGGGGTTCGGGTTTTTAATGGAGTGTAAATACTTACATATATAAAAATACTTATAGCGCCAAACATGGCGGTTTTTGGATTTATTATATACAATACAATTATTCCCAAAAGGCTAAGAATACTCGCAATTATAAAGGCGGTATTCACAGACATTCTTTTTGCAGGAATAGGCCGATTCATGGTTCGGTGCATCAAAATATCTAAGTCGCGCTCAATAATCTGATTGTAAGCGTTGGAAGCTCCCACCATAAAATAGCCACCAATAGCGAGTAACAATAAAGTCACGAAATCTATAGTTTCTGCGCCTAGAAGATAACCGGCCACTGATGAAAAAACCACGCTTATTGCCAAACGCATCTTGGTAATCTCTTTGAAATCTGACAGGATTGAAACTGAAGGAGTATGTAATTTTGTATTACTCAAAAAAGGCAATTTTTTTATTGGCGCGAAGATAGTCCTTAATTAGGTTTTCACAAGAGACCCAATTAGTTAAATTTTAGTAATCAAAATACCAGTTAAAAATATCGGTGCGAAGTCCGATATTGAACCAAACTGTATTATTATCAAAATTTTGAGAAGTATTTACTTTGGTATCAAAATTTCGATAAATCAAACTACTAAATAATTTTAGGTTTGTGGTGGGATTTAGGATATATCCCGCTTCAATTTCAGAATACATTGAAGTGGTAGTATTTCCCTGACCTATTTTAACCCCGTCTTCAAATGCTCTATCTTTTTCACTTCGGTAAATATCTCCTCCATAATAGGCATCATCCTTTCCATCATTAAAATCAAATCCGCGTTTTCCCAAAATAATCTTTGCACTGCCAAAGATCCTGTTCTGCCTGTACCTTGCTATTGCAATGAATTCTCTGAAATTTGAGCCCCAGAGGTGAGCCATTGATTGATTGGCATGGCCGTAGTTTAATACCACAGAATTATGAGAATAGGTATAAGGTCGAACCTGATTGTATTCAGCCTGTAAATAGAGATTTGGAACATCAAAGGCGTTAAAATATTTAATTCCCAGTTGGAACCCAAGTTTGTTTTTCCAACTTTGATTTCCGCCAAATATCTTTGTGGTAGAAAATTCATCTATAACCCACTGTCCATAAAGATTAAATTGGTCACTTAATTTGTATTTTCCGGTCAAACCTATTATTGCATTTCCTCCCCTCGCCCCTGTTGAAAATTCAATAGACCTATAGAAGATCACCGGATTGAGAAAGTTCACATCAAAACCACGTGCGTTATCATTTTGCCAGATAACCGATTCGAAAAGGCCAATATTTAATCTTTTGGTCAGGTTCAGACTCAGGTAATGATTGGCCATATATTTAGTCCGGTAAGAAGCCTGATCTGTAACATCTTCACGAACATCTCTCAACGACATCCAGGTATTTGTATATTTTAATTTCCAGAAGGAAGTATTGAGTTTTAAATAAGGATGCGGACTAGCATTGTCACTCAAAAGCAGTGAGCGATAACCATCTCCTATAAAATTATTCCCATGACCAAACTGAATATTAAAAAATTCTGAAGGATTATAAGAAATATAACCTTCGGCAACTGGATAATCATAGCCGTTGTCCATAAATTCCTTTGCAATGCCTCGACCGGGAATTATGGCTGGATTTCCTCCATATGGTTTTATACTTTCAGCATATCGGTTAAAATAATCTGCAAATCTTCCCTGGCTTTCAAAAACAACAGTGTAAAAGTTTAAATTTTTACCTAATCCTCCCTGAAAGATTGCTCCCCTTGTATTGTTGTAAGTAAAATCAAGTTCACTCTGAAAGTCTTTTCCCATCTGCAAATCCAAGACAAAATCTCCAGTAAACCAGTAATTCTCTCCTTGAAATTTCACCAAGTGTTCATTCAATAATTTTTTTCCCACCCAGGAAGACGTGTTTTTTAACATTTGCTCCCGTTCCAAATCAAAATCGTAATATTTCGCGATTTCACTATATAAGAATGGCTTTGAGGCGGTATGACTATTTGTTCCTATCCGATTTAATTCAGCATCAAACCGGCTGTATCTTTCATGAGAAAGTGGAATATTCAAATTACTTGTAGTTTCTCTTACTTTAAAAGGCTTGGAAACGATTTTATCATATTCCTCAAGCACATTTGGGATTTCATAAATTGAATCTTTTACAGGAATTTTATTAATACTAACTGGAATAGATTCCCTGAGATCCAATGGAATATTTAAAGGCATCCTAAATTGGACGAAGGTTGGTTTACCATTGAAAGTTGCCGGCGATATCCGGGGTAGTTCACTAAAAACACGGTTGATTTCGTCTTTTAATTCAGAATAAATAGCATCTGTGTATAATACCTTAAAATCACCCTCACGGCTTACCTCAAACAGCACTAACATTTCCCCCGTATAGTTTTCTTCCGAAACTTTTTTTGGTAAGACGAAGTGCTCAGTTACAAAGTCCTTTAGGGTATTCTTAAAACAAGCTTCTTCCTGAGAATGAATCGAATTTTGGCATTCTGAAAAAACAGGATAGGTCTCAAAACCTGATGAATCATCTTGCGCAAAAACGCTTAAGGAAAAGAAAAGGATGAGCAGGAATCCAAAATAATTCATAAAGGGGAGAAAATGGTTGGTTGAGTCATCCGAAGATACCAATTTTTTTATTGTCCCAATTAAAAGACAATAAAAGAAAAATCCCCAAATCGTTTTGCAATTTGGGGATTTAAATTATAATTAAAACAGGTTTTTTAATCTTGTACCTGGAATACAATTGGCAATGAATACATTACCCCAACTGGTTGTCCACGTTGTTTCCCTGGTTGCATTTTAGGAAGGGAATTTATCACCCTTGCTGCTTCCTCTTCTAATCTTGGATGCGGTGCACGAGATCGAACATCGGTAACATTTCCATTTTTATCAATCTTAAATTGGACGATTACCCTGTTTATTCCTGTCAAGCCAAGTTGGCTTCCCAAATCAGCGTTAAACTTTTTCCTTACAAACTCATCAATTTTTTCACTCATGCATTTTTTACGCTGATCATTATTTGACATGCCCTCACAACCTGGATAAATTGGCACGTTTTCAATTACTGCAAAAGGCACATCGGCAATTACTTCTTCCACAGGAGCTTCTACAACTTCCCGTACTTCAACAATTTCCTCCTGATTTGTTTCTGTGGATTCTATAATTGTTTCTTCCACTTCTGCTTCATCTTCAACTACTTCAATTACTTCTGGTGCTGGTGGCGGTGGTGGCGGTGGCGGTGGTGTATTTAATAATTCTGTAATTGGAATTTCTTCTTCTTCAAGTTCACCTAAATTTAATTGTCCGGCATCATAGGCCTTTCTCTCATAGGTTTTCCATTCAATAGCCACATAGGAAATTAAAAGGACTAAGATCAGACCCAACTGGAGAAATAGGACACTTTGTTTATTTAAATCGGCTTTTGGATTTTTCTTGGGTTCCATAATTCGTTACTGATTAATAAGGGTGGCTAATGTAAAAAAAATTTTCATTAAAATAAATTAAACTTTTGTTTTATGCCTTTTAAAAAATTCAAGAAAACAACACATAAAATAAAAGCTATAAAAACACCAATGCTATTGGCTAGAACATCAGCCCAATCCGGTTGACGATATGTTGTTAAGGTGCCTTGTAGAACCTCAATTAACATACCAAAAACAATCACAAGGACCGATATATTAAAAAACCTCCATTTATATTTAAGAATTTCGGACTTTTTTACCACATAATAAAAAAGCCACAATAAGGTCAAAATAAAATAGGCTACTCCATGTAAGAGTTTATCGGTAGGATTAAATTCACCCAACGAGATCTTCCCCAATGGAATAAGGGATAACGTTGATATTATTAAAGTATATACAACAGCTATGGATAAAAAAATTCTAGCTGCCAATTAAATCTTCATATTCTTCCGGGCTTAATAAATCTGATACCTGAGATTGGTCAGAAAGTTTAAGTTTTATCATCCAACCCTCTCCATAAGGATCTGAATTTACTTTTTCTGGGGTATTTTCCAGATTATCGTTAAACTCCATTATCTCTCCTGCGAGCGGAAGGAATAAATCTGAAACCGTTTTTACGGCTTCTACTGTTCCAAAAACTTCTTCGCGCTCCAAGGTTTCTCCTAAGGTTTCAACCTCAACATAAACAATATCGCCAAGTTCTCCTTGTGCAAAATCTGTGACCCCAACGGTAGCCACGTCACCTTCAATTTTCACCCATTCGTGATCTTTGGTATATTTTAATTCTTGTGGAATATTCATAAAGTTTGTTTTATAAAAACACAAAGTTAATTTTTTATTCGTTTTGTTCACAAAACATTCAATTAATTTCCAAAATTATATCGCAACGTAATTCCCGATCTTATTGTTGTTTGAGGGAAAGCTGTGGAAACTGCATATTGAGAAAATGTGTGATCGTAATAAATTAAGGCAGTCAAGTTTTTGGAAAGAGAATAATCTGCAGTAAAATTGATTGACCATAAGTCTTGCCCAGCTATTACCTGGCTATTCTCTAAATCCAAATACCTAATTATATTAATATTTTTACGATAAGCCATGTCCAATTTAAAATTCAAATCGCTGCTCAAAACTTTGCTCCTGCCTCCAAATTTGGTGGAGACCTTTAGATCCTTTATTCTATAGCCCAAGCCCAAAACGTACTCATTTCCTTTAACTTCTGTCAGCAAATTATTATCAAAACTAAGTGACAAAGCCCGGTCTTTTTTTATTTCTGCCAAAACCCGGATAGCATCTTTGGTTTCCAGATCAATCCTAATTAAAGGGCTAAACATTTCGGTTAGGTTGATATTTGCAAATAACAATTTATTCATAAAATTATTTGCCTGATTCACTTTAAATGGATCTCCAGCATCATAGTCTAGATTTGTTTGAAACTGATTAATTGTATAGCCTGCACGATATCCATGGTTTAGGGAAAATCTTCTGAAATTATTTTTGAACCAATCAATTCGCATTAAACCGGTATATTTAATATCCCAGTTTGGTAAGGGCACATTCCGAAAGGCACCCAATTTAACCGACGAGGGATCATGACCAGTATAAGCCGATAAAAATGCAGGTAACAGAACCGCCTGGTTACTTTTTCCGTAACCTATTGGATAACCCTCGTTATCAACAATATTAGGATCTCTTCCATTTTGGGCTGCCAGTCTCTGCGCAATCGCCAATCTATTTTCCCTGAAATTATTAAAAGTTTCAGAAAAGGTCTGATCATTTTTGTCGAATGCAGTTTTAATCAAAATTGTGGAGATATTAAAATTCCCAAAATCATATGGATTTAAGGGTTGATATTGAAGATCAGATGGGCTCACCCGGAAGTTTTCTGAAAAGGTTTCTGAATAAATTCTTCCAGCACTCAGGTCAATGGTCAAATCGGGTAAAAGATTCAAAGAAGCCTGGAGATCCAGTTGTCTCTTATCAACCGAGGTATACTGCTGGTTAAATTCCTGATACAATGTTAACCAACCATTTCTAGCTGCGAGATAGCGAACATCCGCCTGGCTGCCAAAGGTAAATCCAGCCGTAGGCCTTAAGGTTCCCATAAAACCGATGCTATTAGTATATCCCGGCAAAAATATTCCCTGATTTCTCTTGTAGGTAGCCTGGATCCTTTTTATTCCTGTAATTAAACCAATAAATGTATTGTAGGTTTTATCACCAGATTTCTTAGTTTCAGTTTTTACGGGCGCCTTAGGATTGTCTGGATCGAGTGTTGGAACTCCGGCACTTCTCTCCTTGATCGTCTCAGAAGTAGATTTTTTTACTTTTAAACCTAAATAATCATAAAGGTTTTGCATATCCATATTGGCAGTGAGCTGATGAATACTAGAATTTTGCACGGAATTTCCTAAATCCGGGATTCCTTCGAGATCACCAAAAATTTCGGATCCACGCTGCCATTGAAAATCGCCAGTATAGGAATAGGTGGCTTTAACGAATTTTAAAACTGGAATTTTACTGAATGGCAATTCATAATTGACCTGTAAGGTTTGAAAATGTTGGTTAGGCGTGCCAATTTCAAAAAATCCATCCCAGATACCTATGCTATTATCGGCAAAATTATTTTCATCAATATAATTTCTAATAATCCGATTATTGGTAGCATTGAAACTAAATTGCAAGGATTTAGTCAGGTCATAATTTACACGATATTGCCAATCATAGATAAAGTTTCGTTGATATAGGGTCGGGATCTCGATATCATTCTCGGTCAAACTTGTTTCCCTAAATTGTTGCTCATTATATTGCCTGATAATATTTGATCCCATGGTTATATTGCTTGGCAAAGGATTGAAATTAAAATCTTTTACCAAAGAAAAATAATCACTGCTATCCAAAACCTTCGTGTTTTTAAAAGGTTCAATGGAAAGTGGTGCAAAACTATAATCGTAAGTAGCTCCTACACGCACATTCTGACTTAAGGCATCTTGAATTTCAAAATCTCGATAATCCACCTGATTATAGGAGGTTGAGACAGAAAAGTTTTCGATATCATATGGCATAGGTTTTTTTTCACCAACCCGGTCTTTGCGAAGTCCAATAACATTAATACTTTGTCTTTTGGTATAAATCTCAGATTGTTCCTTGACCCTTTTCCTCTCTGTAGGATCCGTGATCTCGCTCAATCTTGTTTCAAGTTTCAGATCTAGATATTCCTGATCGTATTTTGGAGTTATTAATTCTTCTCCGCGACTGTAATTGAAAGGTATTTTAACGCCCCATTTTTGTGGCAATAGCTGGCCTACGTTCAAATTGGTTACCACATCGTATTGCTGAAGATCTTCTCTGCTTCGCTGGTTTGGACCTTGTTCAATAGTTCCAAAACCTACTGTACTTCTCCTTCCTGTAGCCGAAATGGTTGCAAAATCGGCTAAATTGGCATCCATATTTAGAATGGCTGCCCATCCACTGTCACTATCCAGATCAGACATTCGCAACTCGTTAAACCAAACCTCCCCACAAATATCGGAAGCACTTGTACCAGGCATTCCGTTTTTTATTCCCAACATAAACAAACGCACGTTACCAAAACTCGGATTTCCTTTTATACCAACCCGAATTTTTCCAACTTGATATGGATCTTCAGTATTAGTCAAATTTAGTTCTTCATCAAAATAATTTACTTCAGAAGACAATAATGAAGGATCGCCCAAAACCTTTGTTTTAACCCGTTGCAATAACTCCAGGGATAAGGACAATCTATTGGATTCTGGCCAAATATCATCTGCCGTCACCGCACCAAACATGGTTGCAGTTAAAGGAATTTCTATTTGATAATAATTTTCGGTGAAATCGGTTCCCATTCTTATAAAAGCCACCATCTGCCCATCCTTAAGAGGAACTTCGTTTACAAAAGATTCTGCGTGCAAAAACATTTCCAGATTTTTATATTGACGCATATCTACCTGGAAATTTTTGTATACTGCGCGTGCATCCTGAGGTTCTAAATCGCATACTTTCAAGGAAAGAGATTGTTCATTTTGCCTAATACTTGTATTGCTATTATATAGTTCCTCCCTCACAACACCCGGTGGAAGCACGTAAGGAATAGGCTCTCTTTTCTCATTTTCTTCAATATTGACAGATGAAACTTCAAAGAAAGTTCCATCTTGTACTGGTTGACCTGGATTTTCTGAATTCAAACTTTGATTGAATCTCCTGTAATCTCCTCTCACCAAATCCATTGTTCCGAATCTAAGAATAGTGTTTTGTTCAAAATTATTTAAGAATAATCTCATAAACCGAATCGATCTGAAATCGGCTATGCCTCCTATTGAACTGGTAGGCTCAAAAATTGGAATCTTAAATTGTACCCATCGCACAGGAATATCCTGTCCGTTTGGAAGTGGAGCTGTAATTTCCTTTACATCGGCTATATAGGGGTTATTGTCGATATTCATTCCCGGGAAGATTTGCACATCATAGGTAAAATAACTATTGATAGTGTTCATGGTATTGTCCCGGTTCAAATCCTCAGTAGTTGGTAGTGTAGAATTTCCCCTATTGTTATTGTCAATTCCAGACGGTGAGTTTCCACTGGTACCATTATAATTTTTATATCGATTTACAATAGATCCTGTTGGATTTAAAAAGTACTCATAATTATCGGCAGAAGGATCAAGTAAATTCGCGAAATTTGGAAATTGAGCAGCTTCTTCCGCATCTCCAAGACCATCAAATCCAACATCCTGATTTATGCGTTCCTGCCCTTCCGAATCAAATGCATAGATTAGAGATTGGTTTGTTGGCACCCTTCCAAATTCAGTACTAATAAAATTCGCATCTGCACCATCTCTGGGAAGTCCATTTTCATATTGTTTCCTTCCATCTTTTAGAACATCTTCAGAAATATTCCCCAAATTGAAAGTAAGGGTACCACCTTTATTATCAGCATTTTCTGGATATATGAATGGATCCATCACCCAGAATTCTATAAATTCCACGTTGGATTGTTCAAAATTTGTGGAACTTAAAGCTCTGGAAATTCCTCCAAAATTTTCCTTCGGATTATTTAAATTATTACCTCCCGCAGCCGAAGTATTGAAATTATAAGGACCTCTTTCCCCTGGATAATATGCCAAATCCATAGTAAAAATCACTTGTGGCTGACCTTGAATCACATCGGTATTTGGAAATATTTCATCTAAAAAAACTCTTCTTGAAGCAAAACTGGATAAATCGGAATCTGAAATTCCATTCGGCCTCCGACTGCTGTAAAACAATGGATCTACAGTATACCAGGCCAATTTAGCTCGTTTATAACCTGTTGCAAGATTTCCGTTCGCCAGTTCACCCCCATATCCCAGTGGAACGCTTGATAGTTCCCAACTCAGTGGATTGTTTATGGAAATAGATGTTTGTGATGCCTCAAAATCATCTATATAAACAGTTGCTTTTTGGTTGAAATCATTCACCTTGGGCGCTCCGGGCTGCAAATAAGCAAACTCACCCCTTAAAGAAATATTGGAAATTATATCTGTATCAATATTGGGTAACTTATTCACCAAACGAGTTAAAAATGGCACCTCTGTACTATAATTCGCATTAAGTCCATAAATTGAATTATTCACCGGTTCAGAGCTGTAATTTGCTTTTTGGGTCAATGGTCGTTCACTTAAATTTAAATAAGTTCCGCCAATCAATAATTTTTCATTGAATTGATGTTCCACATTTATACCGGTAAATCTTTTAGATTGTTGACCGAATAGAGCATTGTTTTCTGTGGAAATTTGAATGGGAATGTTGGAGGCCAATAAAGCATCATCTATTATTTGAACCCGCCCCAGCTGGTAATTCACTACATAATCCACGCCTTCCTGTAAAACCCTGCCTCCAGCGGTTACTGTTACCGAACCTTGTGGTAGGTTGAAGCCAATAGGAATCCCCTCAACCTGTGATGATTTATATCGACCCTTGAGTTGAAATTTATTCTTATCGGCTTGCTCTTGTTCGGCTTGTATTTTTGTGGTTTTGTAAAGGGCACTAAAAACATATTTTTCCTGGTTGGCATTGTAAGTTTCCGGGATATTGTAATCTTCACTGCCACCATTGGGTGTATTGTCCAGTTTTTCGAATAAATTCTCTCCAAAAGGTTCAACAGTTGTAAAAATCACCAGGCCATTCTGTGGCTCTATAGTGAGCCCTGGGAGGTAATCAAAAAATCCATCTCCTCCATTTATGGGATCATTATTTGAATCCAATTTATCCAGATTGAACACTCGAAGCAGCGTCGTTTCGGCTACACCTTCAGGTAATGGAAGATTCCCACCCTCGGCCGGAGAAATAAAATTTTGTGGCTGTGGATTGGTATATAAAATATTTAATCTGAAATTATCTTTTTCTAATTGAAAAGCTCCAAGACTGTAAATATTCTTCATCATCAAATCCCAAATAGGTTCCTTGACATTTGTGACTGTGCTTTTTAGTAATTTTACTACCAGGTTTTGATTGACTCTCAATCCATCGTTTTCGTTCTGCACATTCGCATCCACCCCGTCATTTGCGAATTCACCAACCTGATAAACTTTTCCATTAAGTGTGTACTGAAACGCCACCGCTAAAATCTCATCATTACTCAAGCGCTGATTAAGGGTAATATATCCCAAACTGGTGTTAAGAGTATATTCCTTTGGTTGTAACTGGCGTGCATTTTCAAGTTTGTCGAAATCTGTACCCTGAGATACTGTTAAGCCTCCAAATCCACTTTGCACTGTAGCAATATCCCGAATAGCTGGAGTTAAAATAGATTCCCCTGCACCTGTTATACCAAAAGGGTTTAAATCGTTGTTGGCATTATCTGGGAAGGCACCGGGAGGCTGGTTAAAAAATCCCGAAGGAGGGTTTTCCAAACCTATATTCCCGGGAATGTTAGATTCTCCTAAATCCTGGATCCCTACGATATTTCGGGTATCGTTTAAATTCTGAATATTATTCACACGGTTTGTAACCCAAACCTGGATTCGTTGGATCTGGACATTGCTGTTTATAAAAGGATAATTCTGAAGAGATTCATTATAATGATCTCTGAAATAATGTGCTAAAAAGAAATGTCTGTCCTGATCATAATCTATTGCAAAACGTTCAAACTCTTCAACTGTAGCGCCACCTTCAACATTTACAGTTCTTCTTTCAGATTTTTGTTCTGAAAAAACCCCGGTGATTCGCGTTTTACCGAATTGCAATTCAGTTTTTACACCAAATAAGCTCTGAGCACCCTGAATAAGAGCGCTGTTTAGAGGCATGCTCACATTTCCCACTTCGATTTTCTGAACAATATCATCTTCGTTAGGAGTGTATTCCATCCGTAGTTGATTTTGAAAATCAAAAGTTGATTCGGTATCATAATTGGCAATCACTTTTAATCTGGTACCAACTTGCCCTAATAAGCTAAGTTGGATGCGTTGATCAAAATCGAAGGTTAAATTACTCCTATTACTTGGAGAGAAAGCGGGATTATCCTGTTTGGTATAGAGCACTCCTAAATCCATTGCTACACTACCTTGTGGAACTACTTCAATTTCTTTTCCTCCAAAAACACTTTCAAAAAAGCCGGAATTCACATAATAACTAGGCAATAAATCCTGCTGTGCTTCTGGATCTCCTTCTCTATTTTCGGCAATCGCATTGTTTTTTTCCTTAAAATAATTTCGAATTTCTTCCTGAATTACAAGCTCCTGGTATTCTTCAGGGGTTAAAATGAGGGGGATGGAAAGATTATAATTTCCCAGTTTTTCGGAATAAATATACCTGTTCAGTATAGGGTCGTATTCATACCCAGCTATAATACTTTCGGGATTTGGCAGGGAGATTTTCCCAATGGAATAACCCGTGCGAACTGAATCCTGTACAACAGAAGGTTCCTGTGCAAATAAATTGTTAGGAAAAGCAATTAACCAAAAGATGCCAACCAAAACTAAACGACCTATTTTCAAATATTTAATTATCAACGTTGATTATAAAGATTTTACAAATTTTTTAAAGCCAGCTTAATTATAGTTTCTACAGTAGGGTCGGTTGTTTCCTTCATAATTCGATCAACAACTTTTTCAGCTGGTTTACGTGTAAACCCTAAGGTTTCCAGTGCTGATAACGCTTCTTCTTTGTTTGTATTGTTTTGAGAAATAAAAATATCATCAATACCAAAGACCTTTAAAATTTTATCTTTTAGATCCAAAATCACTCTCTGAGCCGTTTTGGTTCCAATTCCCTTAATTTTTTGAATAGTAACCGCATCACCCGAAGCGATCGCTTCCATAATTTGTTTTGGCTCAAGAGAAGAGAGCATTGCACGCGCGGTACTAGCACCTACTCCTGAAACTGAAATTAGCAATCGAAACAACTCTCGTTCAGATTTTTCCATAAAACCATATAAGCTATGAGAATCTTCCTTAACCTGAAAATGAGTATACAGCTGTATTGATTCTGAATTTTTTAATAGCGAAAAAGTATGTAGGGAAATATGAACAAAATATCCTACTCCGTTGCAATCAATTACAACATGAGTAGGATTTTTTTCTATTAATTGCCCTTTTAAATGATAGATCATGTAAAAAACGAATGTTTAGCAACCAAATGTACTAAAATAAAATAAAGCCCCAAACCATAAACAAATTTCCTCCAAAAGGCTATTTTCCCGTCTTGCTCAATCTTTCTTTTTCCTGGGCATCAACCACGGCGATCGCTGCCATATTCACTATTTCATTGACGCTTGCTCCCAGTTGCAAGATATGCACCGGCTTATTCATTCCCATTAAAATTGGTCCTATTGAATCACTTTTATTGAGCTCCTTAATGAGTTTATAAGTGCTATTGGCAGATTCCAAATTGGGATAGATCAAAGTATTGACTTTTTTACCTACCAATTTTGAAAATGGGAATTTGCTTTTCAGCATTTCCTGATTCAATGCAAAATCAATTTGCAATGCGCCATCAACACAAATATCCGGGTGATTTCTATGTAAGTATTCAACTGCTTCCTTCACTTTAAGAGCATGTTCGTGGTTTGAAGATCCAAAATTCGCATAAGAAATCATGGCAATTACAGGTTCCATTCCAAAAAGCCGAACGGTTTTTGCTGTCATGAGTGCGATCTTGGCCAGATCTTTGGCAGAAGGATTAATATTTATAGAGGTATCGCTTATAAACAAAGGGCCACGCGAGGTGTTCATTAAATTGGTAGCAGCTACCCTATCTATTCCTTTTCCCATCCCAATAAGTTCCAAAACTGGCTTAACCACTGTTGGATAAGCCCTGGAATAGCCGGACAGCATTGCATCTGCATCACCTAGGTTTACCATCATTGCTCCAAAGTAATTTCGTTCGCGCATCAAATTTTGAGCATCATATTTGGAAACCCCATTGCGATAACGCGCTTGCCAATACACTTCGGCATAGGCATTTCGAGGTCCCTCCTGCTTATCAGATTTTGAATCGACAATGGTAATTTTATTGTGATCGTGATCAAAATCAATTTCGTTCATCAGTTCTTTAATGATATCTTCCCTTCCCAATAAAATAGGGAACGCAATACCTTCTTCGTATACAATCTGAGCAGCTTTCAATACATCCAGATGATCTGCTTCAGCAAATACAAGTCGTTTTGGATTGGTTTTGGCTCGGTTCATCAAAAGACGGGAAATTTTATTGTCATTTCCCATTCTTTCCATCAATTGATCTTCATACGCCTGCCAATCGGTAATAGGTTTTCTTGCGACACCACTTTCCATTGCAGCCTTTGCTACAGCAGGTGGCACTTTTGTAATCAACCTCGGGTCGAAAGGTTTTGGAAGAATATACTCGGGACCAAAATTCAATTTTGTTTCCCCATAAGCGATATTGACCTGTTCGGGTACTGGTTCTTTGGCGAGTTGTGCAAGGGCCAGGACAGCCGCCATTTTCATCTCTTCATTAATTTTTGTCGCGCGAACATCTAAGGCTCCCCTAAAAATAAAGGGAAATCCCAATAAATTATTTACCTGGTTAGGATGATCACTTCGACCTGTGGCCATGATCAAATCTTTCCTTGTTGAAACGGCAAGGTTGTATTCTATCTCCGGATCTGGATTCGCCATTGCAAAAACAATGGGTCTCTTTGCCATGCTTAGCAACATCTCCGGGGTTACGATATCAGCAACTGAAAGCCCCAAAAACACATCTGCATCTTTCATGGCATCGGTGAGGGTATCTATTTTTCTATTGGATGCAAATTCTCGTTTTTCTTCAGTAAGGTTTGGCCTGTCAGCTCTAATTACCCCCTTACTATCAATCATGATTATATTTTCTGCCTTCGCGCCACAAGCTTTATACAATCTGGCACAGGAAACAGCTGCCGCGCCAGCACCGCTGACCACAATTCTTACTTTTCCTATTTTCTTTTTTGCAACTTCAAGAGCATTGAGCAATCCCGCCGAGGAAATTATGGCAGTTCCATGCTGGTCATCATGCATCACCGGAATATCCAATTCTTCCTTTAACCTTCGTTCAATTTCAAAAGCTTCCGGGGCTTTGATATCTTCCAGGTTAATCCCACCAAAAGTTGGAGCGATATTTTTTACAGTAGCAATAAAAGCCTCCACATCCTTGGTGTCAACCTCAATATCAAAAACGTCAATATCTGCGAATATTTTAAACAAAAGGCCTTTTCCTTCCATCACTGGTTTTGAGGCTTCAGGACCTATATCTCCCAAACCTAAAACCGCGGTTCCATTTGATATTACTGCTACCAAATTTCCCTTGGCTGTATATTTATAAGAATTCTCCTTGTCCTTTTCAATTTCGAGACATGGAATTGCAACTCCCGGGGAATATGCAAGGGATAAATCTCTTTGAGTTGAATATTTTGTAGTAGGGATTACTTCAATCTTTCCCGGTTTTGGTTTTTCGTGATATTCTAAAGCTTCTCTTTTTTCACTTTCCGTGCTCATATGCTATTTTTTTGACTGAATACCAAAGATAACAAGATGCAGTGCATAACGGTGCTATATCTTCAAAAAAGAAGACAAAAAACAAGTGATTCGTGTAAGGAAATTAAAATTTTAGCTTAATTTAAAATCATTCTACAAGAAACAAGGCCTTTAATGAGTTTTGGAAATATTATTTATTTTTTATGGGTTCTCAACTTAAGGAAATTACTTCAGGATTTATCTTCTAAAAAACCACAAAATTTAGAAAGGAAATGACAACGTTTTTAAAACACAAGAACATAATAAATCAAGGTTTGCTTGATCAGTATATTGATTTGGTTTCAAGCAAATATATGTTCAGTTTAACCTTTTAGGAATTTAATATTTCGATTTAATCCCTCGAATTTTGTTCGTTTTACAGCCGATTTTTTAAAAATCCTATCAAAGGTTTCCTTTGTGAGCTCTTCCCAGTCTTTTTTCTCCATTTCCAGTAATTCCGGCTGCGGATTAAACAAAGGTTCGTTATGAGCTATTGAAAATTTGTTCCAGGGGCACACATCCTGGCAAATATCACAGCCAAACATCCAGTCATCAAAGTGACCTTTTACTGAGGTTGGCAATGCTTCCTTCAATTCAATGGTGAAATAGGAAATACATTTGCTGCCATCTACTTTATAAGGATCTACAATTGCTTGAGTGGGACAGGCGTCAATACAGGCTGTACAGCTTCCGCAGTGATCTGTCACCGGCGAATCATATTCAAGTTCAAGATCTACGATTAATTCCGCTATAAAATAAAATGAACCTGCTTGTTTGGTCAGCAAATTGGAATTCTTGCCAATCCATCCTAACCCGCTTTTTGCTGCCCAGGCTTTGTCCAAAACAGGTGCCGAATCCACAAATGCGCGACCATCTATTTCTCCTATTTCATTCTGCATGAATTGCAGAAGTTGCTTCAATTTCTCTTTAATCACAAAATGATAATCGGTGCCGTATGCGTATTTACTTATTTTATAAGAATCTTCACTTTGAGTTTCATTGGGAAAATAGCTCAGCAGAAGTGAAATTACACTCTTTGAGCCTTCAACCAATTTTGTCGGATCCAGCCGTTTATCAAAATGATTCTCCATATACCGCATTTCCCCATGCATATTTTCACTGAGCCAATTCTCAAGCCTGGGAGCTTCCTTTTCAAGAAAACCGGCCTTGGAGATTCCACAAGACATAAAACCCAGTCGTTTGGCTTCGGTTTTTATAAGCTGCGTATATTTTGATGAATTATTTAGCAAGATCTACCTAATTTTAAACTCGAGAAAAGCATCTTTGGGTTTTAAAGTAATCAAGGGTTGTATAGCTATTTTTTCTGTTCTCGCCGAAATCCTGTATTTCTTAATCAAAGCAGTAATTGCCAGGATCATTTCATACATAGCAAAATTATTTCCAATGCACATTCTTGGGCCTGCACCAAATGGAAAATAATGAGCGGAATGCTTTTGAGCATTTTCTTCAGTAAAACGCTGAGGCATAAACCGTTCCGGTTCGTCCCACAAATCTGGATGCCGGTGGATTTCATACATAGAAAACAATAAATTGGAATTCTTGGGAATAGACATTCCATTAAATTCATCATCTTCTAAATTCACTCTATCTATAAAATAAGCTGGTGGATAAAGCCTTAATGCTTCTTCAATTACATTCTTTGTAAATGGACAAGCCTGTATAAATTCATATAGTCCATTGGAGTTGTGAGTTGCCATTTCAACTTCATCAGCAATTTTATCCTGGGAAGCTGGATCTCTAGCCAGAAGTTCCGCAGTAAAAGTTAGCGCGTTCGAGGTGGTCTCATGTCCCGCGGTAAAAAGGATCAGGATCTCATCTATAAGTTGTTCGTCGTCCATTGCATTTCCATCCTCATATCTGGCATCCAAAAGCATATCCAGAAGATCACCTTCTCTAACTCCTTTATTTTTTCTGTCAGCGACAAGTACTTTCAAAATTCCTCTCGATTCCAGGGTCAATCCTACATGATGTTTTAGAATTCCGCTAAGATGAAACCACCATCCCAAATAAGGCTGTCGCAATTCCTTTACCAGCATTTTTTGCGCTGCTTCGGTTATATACTGAAGTCGGGAAATTTCTTTTTCTCCGATAGCGCTACTAAACAATGATTTTACGACGGTTTGAAAAGCGAGATTATTAAAAATCGGAAATATATCCATTGCACTTCCGGTTTCAATTTTATCAAGCTCTGTGATAATTGCTGCCTGAATGGTGTCAAGCAAGTGCATAAGTTGCTTCTTATGGAAAGCTGGCTGGATAAGTTTACGCTGTTTACGCCAATGCTCACCTTCCGAAGTTAACAAACCTTTCCCAACATATTTCGCAAGGTCAACAGTTTGAATGGCAGACTTTTTATAATTTTTTTGATTTTTCTGAAGTGCATATTGTGCAAATCCGGCATCACGAGAAAAAATAACAGATTTACCAAATCCTATATTAAGTCGAAAGCTATCCCCAAGTTTCTCGAAATTGTCGTGATGAAAGGGCAACGGATTTTTTAAAATTCCACCAGAATTGGCGTAAAACTTAAATCTGGAAACTATTGGAAATTTCATTTTCGACATAAAATTTTGTCTGGTTATAACAGAATTTAAAACAAACCTCCCTGAGTATTCCCCTTTATTCTGCCAAGATGTTTATAAGCGGCATCTGTAACTTCACGCCCACGTGGAGTTCTATAAATAAAGCCCTGTTGTATTAAAAAAGGCTCATAAACTTCCTCGATAGTTTCGGCGCTCTCGCTTACAGCTGTCGCCAAAGTAGAAATTCCTACGGGACCACCCTTAAATTTATCGATGATAGTGGTGAGGATTTTATTATCCATCTCGTCTAACCCGTGAGCATCCACATTAAGTGCAAGTAGACTGAATTTAGCAATTTCCATATCAATTTTACCATTTCCTTTAATCTGGGCAAAATCGCGGACACGTCTTAGTAGCGCATTGGCAATACGAGGGGTTCCCCTACTTCTGCCTGCAATTTCTATGGCGGCATCTAAAGAAATTGGAACTCTCAAAATATCGGAACTTCGTTGAACAATGGTTGAAAGTAGTTCTGTGGAATAATATTGAAGCCTGCTGGAGATGCCAAATCTCGCTCTCATAGGTGCTGTAAGCAAGCCAGAACGCGTTGTTGCGCCAATAAGAGTAAAGGGGTTCAAATTTATTTGAACGGTGCGTGCGTTTGGACCAGATTCAATCATAATATCGATCTTGTAATCTTCCATTGCCGAATACAAATACTCCTCAACGATTGGGCTCAACCTATGAATTTCATCAATAAATAGAACATCGCGCTCTTCCAAATTGGTAAGTAATCCTGCCAAATCCCCTGGCTTATCTACCACAGGACCGGAAGTGACTTTTATACCAACGTTCAACTCATTTGCCAGAATATAGGCAAGTGTAGTTTTTCCAAGTCCGGGAGGGCCATGAAATAAGGTGTGATCCAGAGCTTCACCACGCAAATTCGCGGCTTTCACAAACACCTTTAAATTTTCAAGAATTTGATCCTGTCCTGCAAAATCGTCAAAGGAGAGTGGGCGCAAAGCTTTATCCACATCCAATTCTTCTGAAGAAAGATTATCGCCGGTTGGATCCAGATGCTCGTTCATATTCGGTTATTTATAGAAACAAAGATAAAATAAAAAAGCCTCTTCGATCCGAATGTACCGGAAGAAAAGGCTTTTTATTAAAATGATAATTATTTTTTAATGACTCATTTCTTCTTCATTTTCCTGAAGAGGAACATTTTGAGGAATAAAATCCTGTCCTTTAATAACGTATTCACCATCTTCATTGGTTTTACTATAATCGTAAGGCCAACGGTAAACTGAAGGAATTTCGCCAGGCCAGTTTCCGTGAAGATGTTCTACCGGAGTGGTCCATTCTAAAGAATTTGAACTCCAAGGGTTTTGAACAGCTTTTTTTCCGAAGAAAATAGAATGAAAGAAGTTATATAGAAACACCAACTGAATTCCAGCAGTAATTAATGCAAAAATTGTAATTATTACGTTTACATTGGCCAAATCATCAAAATATGGGAAAGCCGTGTTGGTATAATAACGTCTTGGAAGACCTGCCATACCAATAAAGTGCATTGGGAAAAATACTCCATAAGCCCCAATTGCAGTTACCCAAAAGTGGACAAATCCCAGGTTCTTGTTCATCATTCTACCAAACATTTTTGGGAACCAATGATAGATTCCTGCCAATAGTCCATAGAGTGCGGAAATACCCATTACTAAATGGAAGTGAGCGATTACAAAATATGTGTCGTGAACGTTGATATCCAATGTGCTGTCACCCAAAATAATTCCTGTTAATCCACCTGTGATGAAGGTAGAAACAAAACCTATCGAAAATAACATTGCCGGATTCATTTGCAGGTTTCCTTTCCAAAGCGTGGTAATCCAGTTGAAGGCTTTAACGGCAGAAGGAATCGCGATTAGAAGCGTAGTAAATGTAAATACCGAGCCTAAAAATGGATTCATCCCCGAAACGAACATGTGGTGTCCCCAAACAACAGTGGAAAGAAAAGCAATCGCCAATATGGAGGCAATCATTGCTCTGTATCCGAAAATAGGCTTCCTTGCATTTGTTGCCATAACTTCAGAAACTATTCCCATTGCAGGAAGAATTACAATATATACTTCCGGATGTCCCAGAAACCAGAAAAGGTGTTCAAAAAGCACAGGAGATCCTCCCTGATGACTCAATACTTCTCCTTGAATAAAAATATCGCTTAAGAAGAAAGAGGTGCCAAAACTTCTGTCCATAATAAGCAGCAAAGCAGCGGAAAGCAATACTGGAAATGTTACCACTCCAATAACTGCAGTCACAAAAAATGCCCAAATGGTCAACGGAAGTCTTGTCATAGACATTCCTTTAGTTCTTAAATTTATTGTTGTTACAATGTAGTTAAGTGATCCCATCAAGGATGAAGCAATAAAGATTGCCATAGCGGTTAGCCAAAGGGTCATTCCCAATCCTGAACCTCCTATAGCCTGTGGCAAGGCACTCAAGGGCGGATAGATAGTCCAACCTGCAGAGGCGGGCCCTGACTCAATAAATAAAGAACTTAGCATAATTACGCAGGAAAGAAAGAATAACCAGTATGAGATCATATTCAAAAATCCTGACGCCATATCTCTGGCACCAATTTGCAAAGGAATTAATAGGTTACTGAAAGTACCACTTAATCCAGCTGTCAATACAAAAAATACCATTATAGTACCGTGAATTGTTACCAGAGCTAAATAAACTTCGGGGGACATAACACCGTTTGGTGCCCATTTACCCAATAGAAATTCAAACATAGCAAAGGATTGCTCCGGCCATGCCAATTGCATCCTAAAAAGTACAGACATTAAGATGCCTATAACTCCCATTATCAGCCCAGTAATAAGATATTGCTTGGAGATCATTTTATGATCTGTACTAAAAATGTACTTCTCTATAAAGGGTTGTTTATGATGATGAACATGATCATCATGTGCATCATCTAATATTGCGTGTCCTACTGCTGACATATTTTTAAATCTTTAAATTTTTTTATTTTCAATTGATGCAAATTCCACTTATTAAGGTGGAGTATTTATTTCAAACTACTTTTGAGCTGCCATTGTTTTCGCAAAAGTTTGTTGTCCTTCAAGCCAGGCTTTATAATCTGCTTCGCTTTCTACTATAATTTTCATTTGCATATTGTAATGGGCCTGACCGCAAATCTTATTACATAACAAAAAATAATCAAATTCATAAGTATCCAAAGCAACCTGACCATCCGCCACCAGCTCCTTTGATTTTTCCTTCCTAATTTCGTTAATATTTTTCACTTTATCAACCATATACTCACTTGCTCTCATTTCCTCCGAAGTAATAGTAGGGGTAAATCCAAACTGTGTGATCATACCGGGAACCACATTCATTTGAGCTCTGAAATGTGGGAAATAAGCAGAATGCAATACATCCTGTGATCTGAATTTAAATAACACAGCTTTTCCGACCGGAAGGTGGAGTTCGGTTGTTATAACATCATCTCCTGCATATGGATCACTAACATCCAAACCAAGTTGATTTACTCCTTCAATAAAACGAACATTTGCAGAACCCAGAGTGTTGTCAGCTCCTGCATATCTGCTTGTCCAACTGAACTGGCGAGCATATAGTTCAATAATCATAGGGTCTTCATCTTCGTTGATATTCATAATATCCGACCAGGTGAACAATCCATAAATTATTAATCCAGACAAAACAATTACGGGAATAATCGTCCAGATAAATTCAAGTTTATCATTATCGGCATAAAAAAGAGCTTTATAGCCTTTAACGCCTTTATATTTATAGGAAAACCAGAAGAGAAGTGCCTGAGTAATAACCTGCACAAACATAATAACACCAATTGAGATGAACAATAAGGTGTCTACCTCGCTACCATGCGCAGATGCTGCTTCAGGAAGATATAACTTACTGTAGTACCAAAAACAGAATATCATTAACAGGTAGAAAAAAACCGCAAAGGCAAGCATAAGTATTCCCTGGATTTTATTGTCCTTATCATTTACAATTTGAGAGGAAACGGCATTGCTGTCCTGAGATAATTTAAAAATCTTGGACATTTGCCATACAGTTACGGCAAATAGGGCTATTACTATTATTATTAAAAATACAGTCATTTTTTTATTTCTTCTTTAAACAATCTTTTAATAATGAAAATGTTTGCTCTCCTTAATATATGGGTTTCCTTTAGGCAGCAAGGGCGCTTTAGTAAGAGCGTTGAATACTACAAAAATAAACAACCCGGCAAACATTAGCAATGCGCTTATTTCAGATATACCAATAAACCAGGATTTTCCAACCGTGGCTGGCATTACCATTACAAAAATATCTAAATAATGGCCAAGTAAAATAATAATTCCCCCCATAATTACAAATAAATTTGTCCGTTTAAAATCACTATTCATAAGAATAAGAATTGGAAATACGAAATTCATTACCACCATTCCGAAAAACGGTAAATTATAATCCTGAATCCTGGTTACAAAATATGTGACCTCTTCTGGAATATTCGCGTACCAAATTAGCATAAATTGTGAGAACCACAAATAGGTCCAGAAAATACTAAATCCAAACATATATTTTGCAAGGTCATGTATATGCGAATCATTTACATTTTCCAAATAACCCAAAGTTTTAAGAAAGATAGTTACCAAAGCAATAACAGTTATTCCAGACACAATTAAACTGGCAAAAACATACCAGCCAAACAGGGTACTAAACCAATGCGGATCAAAACTCATAATCCAATCCCACGACATCATGGATTCTGTAATTAAAAAGAAAACCAGGAATCCTGCCGATAGTTTGAAATTTTGTTTGAACCATCTGTTATCTGTTGCTTCGTCCATTCGCAAGGAGTTTCTTCTCAACAAATACCTGAAAACATTCCAACCAATTAGATAAAAAGCAGCTCGCAGTAAGAAAAAAGGCACATTTAGATATCCCGATTTATCTTGAATAAGTTTATCATGTGCAACTACTTCAGGATCCATCCAGGTAAATAAATGATTAAAATGAAGCCCTGAAAGGAGTAAAATTACAAACAGGATAATCCCTCCTGGCAACAAATAAGCGGTGATGCTTTCCATTACTCTAAACAATACAGGAGACCATCCGGCCTGAGAAGCATATTGTAATGCATAAAAAGCCAATACACCTAAAGAGATCATAAAAAAGAAAAATGAGGCAACGTATAAGGCTGCCCATGGTTTATTTTGTAATTGATGAAGCAAATGTTCATAATGTGCATCTCCTTGCTCCTCTGAGTGAGCAGTTGATGTGGTGCCATTTTCAACTTCAACATGTTCAGGATTTGTCTGATGTATCTCGCCTTCATCAATGTTGGTTTCTGCCGATTCATGATGTACCTCGGAGGCCATCATTTCTTTCACATCTTCAATTGTGGAAGGGGCGGCAATAAAACCATAGATAAGACCCAAAGCACCAACAATCATAAAGATAATTGCCGTTAATTTTAATTTACTGGATAGCGTGTACATATTTATATATCTAAATACAGTTACTTATAGTTTGTAAGTTCTTCAACTTATTTCCGGAAAATTTGTTATTCCTGAACATTCGGTAATGTGCCTGCATTAACCACAGGAACAAGTTCTTCTTTTCCTTCAAGCTTAAGTACAGAATCGGTTATGGTATCAGTTTCTTTTACAAATTCCCGCTCCGGTTTACCTTCCAGTGCACCTTTAAGTTTCATAACATAGTGGTCAATTTGCCAACGCTCTTTTATGCTGGTTTGCGATGCATAAGACCCCATAGTATTTAAACCATTATACATCACGTGATAAATACTACCTTCAGTAATGGCTCTTCCTACATCATCATAACGGGGTACTCCCAGAATCTTTTCCCTATCCACTAAAATTCCTTTTCCATCACCCTTATCTCCGTGGCAAACAGAGCAATATATTGTGAACAATTGATTTCCGTTTGCGAGGTTTTTCTCAGTATATGGCAATGGATTTTTCAACTCAGTCTTGGCCAACTGATAACCTTCAACAGAATTTTCATATTCATAAGGTTTCCAACCGCGAGGAATAGTACCTTCTACAGGTAATTTGGCTTCTTGCTGATTGACAAATACATCATACTCTCCATAAGCTTCATAAGAAACAGGAAAATACATATCTGGAAAATACTGATAATTCGGACTAGAATTATTAAAACAAGCTGTAGTGGAAAATACAGCGAGCAATAATACTATGGATTTATAAAATAGACTTTTCATTCTTTTTATTTAATATCTATTAAATTGATCTCGAGTGCGCCAGTTTCTTTCAAGAAGCTGGTGAGGGTTTCTAAATCGTGGTTTGCTACATCTACTTCCATAAGGAAATGGTCGTCGGTTGTTCTCACATCAGGATTTTCTGCAGTTTTAAAAGGCCATAATTTACTTCTCATATAAAAAGTAATTACCATTAAGTGAGCTGCAAAAAATACGGTTAATTCAAAAATAATCGGCACAAATGCAGGAAGGTTTTGAAGGAAACTAAAACTGGGTTTTCCACCGATATCCTGAGGCCAATCTACAATCATCATATAATTCATCATTGTGATCGCAACTCCAAATCCAACCACTCCAAACATGAATGAGGCAATTGCGATTCTTGTGGGTGCCAATCCCATTGCTTTTTCCAACCCGTGAACAGGAAATGGTGTATAAATTTCAGCAATATGATAACGGGCCTCACGAACTTGCCTTACCGCTTGCAACAGCAAATCGTCATCGGTATAAATAGCGTGTATAACTTTTGATGCCATCCTTATTTCTATTATTATTAAATTTTATTTCGGTGATTTACATCATCACCTTTCTCTGCACGTAATTCCTTATATCTTGCACCAGATGCTTTTAAGATCGTTTTTATTTCAGCTTGGGCAATCACAGGGAATGTTCTGGCATATAATAGGAACAAAACAAAGAAGAAACCAACAGTTCCGATAAATATACCTATATCCACAAATGTAGGTGAAAACATTGTCCAGGAAGAAGGTAAATAATCTCTGTGCAATGAGGTCACAATAATAACAAATCGCTCAAACCACATTCCTATGTTTACTACAACTGAAATGAAGAAAGAGAACATAATGCTGGTACGCAATTTCTTAAACCACATGAATTGTGGAGAGAAAACATTGCAGGTCATCATTGACCAGTAAGCCCACCAATAAGGTCCGGTCGCCCGGTTCAAAAATGCATATTGTTCATATTCCACTCCGGAATACCAGGCTACAAACAATTCAGTAATATAGGCACAACCTACAATAGAACCAGTGATCATAATTACAATGTTCATCAATTCTATATGCTGAATAGTAATATAGTCTTCAAGACTGGAAACCTTCCGCATAATGATAAGAAGGGTATTTACCATAGCAAATCCGGAGAATACTGCTCCAGCAACAAAGTATGGTGGAAAAATGGTAGTGTGCCATCCTGGGATAACGGCGGTGGCAAAATCAAAAGATACAATGGTGTGCACAGAAAGTACAAGAGGAGTTGCCAATCCGGCCAACACCAATGAAACTTCCTCCATACGTTGCCAATCTTTGGCCCTTCCGCTCCATCCAAAACTTAAAATCCCGTATATTTTTTTCTGAAAAGGTTTTACTGCCCTGTCACGAATCATCGCAAAATCCGGAAGTAAACCTGTCCACCAAAATACCAATGAAACAGATAAATATGTGGAAATAGCAAATACATCCCAAAGTAGTGGCGAGTTGAAATTCACCCAAAGTGAACCAAATTGATTGGGAATAGGAAGTACCCAATAGGCCAACCAGGGACGACCCATATGAATGATTGGAAATAATCCAGCCTGAATTACAGAGAAGATGGTCATTGCCTCCGCTGAACGGTTAATAGCCATTCTCCATTTTTGCCGGAACAAAAGTAATACTGCTGAAATAAGTGTTCCCGCATGTCCGATTCCTACCCACCATACAAAGTTGGTAATATCCCAAGCCCAACCCACGGTTTTATTGAGTCCCCAGGTTCCAATACCAGTGGAAACGGTATAAATAATACAACCTAAACCCCAGAGAAAAGCAACAAGTGCAATAGTAAAAACTATCCACCATGATTTATTAGCTTTACCTTCAACAGGTGCAGCCACATCTCTGGTTACATCGTGATAGGTTTTATCTCCGGTAACTAAAGGCTTTCGTATTGGTGCTTCGTAATGAGACATATCCTTTTAATTGATTCTTTAAATGTTTACTTTTTATTATGCTTCTGAAATATTCCTGATCTTGGTTTGATAAAACACATTAGGTTTGGTACCAACCGATTCCAACAGGTGATACATTCTTTTATCTGCCTTCCTTTTTACGATCTCAGTTTCCTTATCGTTAATATCACCAAAAACCATCGCCCCTTTATCACAAGCTGCAGAACAAGCAGTGTGGAACTCCCCATCTTCTATTACTCGGCCATCACGCTTGGCATCTAAAATGGTTTTCTGTGTTTTTTGAATACAAAAAGAACATTTTTCCATAACTCCTCTTGACCTCACAGTAACATCGGGATTTAACACCATACGACCTAAATCGTCATTCATGTGATAGTCAAACTCATCATTTCCTGCGTATTTAAACCAGTTGAATCTACGTACTTTATAAGGACAGTTATTTGCACAATACCTTGTACCTACACAACGGTTGTAAACCATCATGTTTTGACCCTGACGGCTATGAGAGGTCGCAGCCACGGGACAAACGGTTTCACATGGTGCATGATTACAATGCTGACACATTACCGGTTGAAATACAACTTGCGGATTATCTCCCGGATGCTCCAATTCCCCAAACTTAGTAAGTGATTCACTGAGTCCCGAAATATCATCCTTTTTATCAACATCATCGGTAAAAGTTTCTTCCGACGAGTAATAACGGTCAATTCGCAACCAATGCATATCGCGCGATTTTCGAATTTCCTCTTTACCTACAACTGGTACATTGTTTTCAGAATGACAAGCAATAATACAGGCTCCACATCCTGTACAGGCATTTAAATCTATAGATAAATTAAAGTGGTGTCCCACCTCCCTGTCAAACGATTCCCATAGATCCACTTCTGGAGAAGTTACAGGCGTTTCCATATGATTTAATGAAACCTCAGGAACTTTGTTCCATTCCTCTACCTCTTTAGTATTAAAAACTTCCAGGGTAGTTTCCTTGATGATATCGCCACGGCCCATCAATGTATTTTGCAACTGAACACAGGCAAATTCGTGCATTCCTGAAGCTTTCTCAACAGAAACGTTTTGAACCGATTTAAAATCTTTATACAGCGGGAAGGCATTTACACCTACCTGCATTTCTTCTTTTATTCCTTCTTTTTTCCCATATCCCAATGCAAGCCCAAGTGATCCTTTGGCTTGTCCAGGTTGGATAATAACAGGGACATTTTCTACAACAACCCCATCCATTTTTAGGTTGACATAACTTCCGTTAAGTGCACCATTTGCAACATTTTCATTGATTAAGCCTAATTCTTCTGCATCGGCTTTGGAAACCATAACATAATTATCCCAGGAGGATCTTGTTATAGGATCAGGCATTTCCTGCAACCAAGGATTATTTGCTTGTTGTCCATCACCCATTGAAACCTTGGTGTAAAGGACAAGCTCAAATCCTTGAGTATCCCTCGCCTTATTAAGGTTTTGTGCGGAAGTATTGTTATTTACAGTTGTGGTATTTTCGGAAGCAACTACAGCTTCAACACCAGGAACAGTTCCTTCAAAAATTCCATCGTGAAGTGCATCATTCCAGGAACCAACTCCTAAAGACCCATTCCAGGTTTCTTTTATATAATCGTAATATGTAGTATTGTTCCCGTTCCATTTCAATAAACAGTCCTGAAATTGTCTGGTATCAAACAAAGGTCTGATGCTAGGTTGCATCAAGCTGAAATTATTTTTTGTGAACTGAACATCTCCCCAACTTTCCAAATAGTGTGGAGTAGCGGCAATAAATTTACAATGTTTTGCAGTTTCATCTTCCTTCATTGAAAAGGCTATGGAAAGGTCAACACCTTTAAGAGCCTCTATAAATTCTTCGGAATTAGGTAGGCTGTAAGCAGGATTTACCCCTGCAATTAAGATAGCTCCCACACTTCCATTTTTAATATCCTGAACCAATTTTGAAACGGCCTGAGCACTTCCCTGACGGATCATACGTGGATTATCGGTATCCATCACCTGACTTCCTAAAGCCTGATTAATTGCAAGAACAAGTAATTGTGCATCGGTATCTGGCAAGCCTGTTACTACGACAGCTTTGCTTCCAGATTTTCTTAATTGGGTGACCGCTTTAATTAAAGCATTATCCAGATTTGCCGGAAGATTGCTAGTTGAAGCTCCACCGGATATATAAGAATATAGAGCTGCTAAAACAGCTTTTTGTTGAGACGGGGTTACAGGAATTCTTTTATCGGCATTCGCACCAGTCAAGGACATATTTGCCTCAAACTGGATATGTCTTGACATTTTGCCATTCACAGGAATCCGACTTTTAGCATATCCCGCATCAAAACCACCACCATTCCAATCTCCTAGGAAGTCTGCACCTATAGAAACTATTGTTTCAGCTTTAGAAAAATCATAATTGGCTAAAGCTCTTGTTCCAAATTTGGCCTCAAAAGCATTTAGGGCAGCATCCTCAGAAATAGTGTCATAAACTACATGACGTACATTTCCGACTTTAGATGAAAACTCATTGATCAATCTTGTTGTAGATGGACTGGCAAAGGTTTGTGTCAATAGAACAGTTTCGCCCTGAACACTATTTAGTGCACTGCCAACCTGATTGTGAAAATCTTCCCAGGAAACGTTTTTCCCGTTTGCCATGGGGCGTTTTAAACGTTTTCCATCATATAGTGAAAGCACAGATGCATGAACCCTTGCATTTACACCTGCCTTTGAAGTGGAAAGAATATTATTTTCAATTTTAATAGGACGTCCTTCACGGGTTTTAACCAAAATACTAGCGAAATCAAAACCATCTGCTATTGTGGAGGCATAATAATTTGCTACACCAGGTACAATCCTCTCGGGTTGTACTACATAAGGAATGGATTTAATTACTGGTCCCTCACAGGCAGCTAATGAGGCTGCTGCAGTTGTAAAACCAACATATTTCAAGAAATCGCGGCGGGTAGTCCCTGAGTTGCTTAGTGATTCCTTATCTCCCAGAAATTCATCAGTGGGAATTTCTTCTACAAATTCTTTTTGTTGGAGTCTCTCAACAACAGAACTGCTTTCATCCAATTCTTCAACACTTTTCCAGTATTTCTTGTTTGATGACATATATATCTAGATATTAACTTTGTAATTAAGTACCCGCGTTGGCAGGAAATACACTTTATTTATTAATAGTGGCATTTAGCACATTCCAAACCACCTAATTGGGCGGCAGTCAAATCTTCAACACCATATTTTTTGGACAGCTCTTCGTGGATCTTTTCATAATATTCATTGTCGGCCATATTCACGTTAGTTGTACGGTGACAATTTATACACCATCCCATTGTTAAGGGTGCATTTTGAGCTACAATTTCCATTTCCTCAATAGGACCGTGGCAGGTTTGACATGCCACTCCAGCTACTGTTACGTGCTGGGAGTGATTAAAGTATGCAAAGTCTGGTAGATTGTGAATTCTCAACCATTTTACAGGTTTGGTTTCTCCAGTGTAGGAAAGCGTAGCAGGATCCCATCCAACTGCATCATATAATTTTGCAATTTCCTTATCGTAAAATTCTTTTGAATATTCTTCAGTGGCAGTTGCTTCAGCTACTTCTCCAATAGACTTATGGCAGTTCATACAAACATTTAATGAAGGAATACCAGATTGTTTTGAAGTCCTGGCAGCGGAATGACAATATTTACAATCGACTTGATTATCACCAGCGTGAACTAAATGAGAAAAATGAATGGGTTGAATAGGTTGATATCCTTGATCTATCCCAACTTGCATGAAAAAGCCATAGACAAAATAAGCACTGGTGAGCAGTAAAAATATAGCTGTTACCAAGACCAAAAATTGATTTTGAATAAAAGATTTCCAAATAGGAGTTCTTTTTTGTTTAACAGGCAATTCAACTCCACTTGCAACAGCAAATTTTGTAAGTGTTTTATTTACTAGAAATAAAATCACCAAAAGCATTAATAGGACAAATGCTAAAATCCCGAGTATGATATTACTCGAAACCCCACTTCCGCTAACTTCACCACCAGGTAGTGTTGCAGTGCCAGCAGCTACTTGCGGCTCTGGTTTAGGTGTTTCAACGTAGGCCAGGATATCTCCAATATCGGAATCTGTTAATTGCGGAAATGCCGGCATGGGCATTTTATTGAATTCATCAAATATAGCAACAGCCTCAGGATCCCCCGATGCAATTACGGCAGCTGAATTATGAACCCATTTTTTTATCCACTCTACACTTACCCTATCGGTAACGCCATTTAAGGCCGGTCCAATAGATTTGGTATAGGGCTTATGGCAAGCCGCACAAAGCGAGTTAAACAGAGATTTTCCGTTTGCGGGATCACCTAGTTTTGAACCTTGGGAATCTCCAACTTCTGTAGCAGGTTGTTCTGTATTTGGCGCAGCTTGTTTCTCCTGAGAGAAAGTAAAAGCGGAAAATGAAAGCAAAAACACTACTGATAATAACAGAAAGCGTGAGGTTGAATGGCGGAATTTCACCTTTTTCATATTTTAAGTTGAATTAGCTTCTTATGTTTGGCACGGTATTTATATCTAAAACAAAATATAACGCCTTACCCAAAAAATTCAGCGACAAAAGTAACAATTAAAGTGGATTTTAGAAATGGTAAGATAATGTTAACTATTAATTTAGACTTATTCTAAATAATAAACAAGCCTATCCATGAGTTATTAAGTTCTACTTTTGCATCAAACCTATTTGTTATGAGAATATTAAAAGTTAAAAATTATTTTATTGTCGGAATTTTTTTCCTGGGAATAAATCAAATCAGCATTGCCCAAACTGGTCGGGTCAATATTCAGCAGAATGAAATAATACCTGAACTTAATGTGTTGAATACTGAAATGACTAAGGCAGGGAAGTTTGGAGAACGCTTTAAAATACAATTGTATTATGGAGATAATAACACTGCTAGTGAAATAATTCAGACGTTTCGATCTAAATATGATTCATGGCCATCCGCAATAATATATGAGACTCCCAATTATAAAGTATGGATAGGTAATTTTCGCAACCGCTTAGAAGCAGACAGAGCTCTTTTAAAGATTAAAAGCGATTATCCCGCAGCATTTATTCCGAAGCCACAGAAAGGCTAAAAACACCGAATAAAAAAAGAGGTTACTCAGGACTTAACCTGGACAACCTCTTTTTTTGATTTATGGTGTAAAATACATACTATTTTTTCATTTTCTTCTTAACAGCAACTTCCTGATATCCTTCTATTATATCACCTTCTTTAATATCATTGTAGTTCTTCACTTGCATACCACAATCATATCCTTTTGCTACTTCTTTAGCGTCATCTTTAAATCGTTTTAAAGATGAAAGTTCGCCGGTGTATATTACAATTCCATCCCGAATCAATCGGATACCATTATTTTTGATTATTTTTCCGGAAGTAACCATACACCCAGCAATAGTTCCAATTTTTGATATTTTGAAAGTCTCCCTTATCTCAGCAGTACCTGTAATTTCTTCCTTCATTTCAGGAGTCAACATTCCTTCCATCGCATCTTTAAGATCGTTGATAGCGTCGTAGATAATTGAATAAGTCCTAACATCAATTTCTTCCTTATCTGCCAACTGTCTCGCATTACCTGCTGGACGAACATTAAATCCAATAATTACTGCGTCGGAAGCGGAAGCCAGGAGAACATCGCTCTCTGTAATTGGTCCAACTCCTTTATGAATAATATTGACTTGAATTTCTTCCGTAGAAAGTTTTTGGAAACTATCTGTCAATGCTTCCACAGATCCATCCACATCACCTTTAAGGATGATATTGATTTCTTTAAATTCACCTAATGCAATTCGACGGCCAATTTCATCCAGTGTAATATGTCGTTGCGTCCTTACAGATTGTTCCCTTTGTAACTGAGTACGTCTTGAAGCAATATCTTTTGCTTCACGTTCATCCAACATTACTCTAAACTTATCACCTGCCTGAGGCGCTCCGTCAAGACCTAATATAGAAACTGGTGTAGATGGCCCTGCAACCTTAACATCTTTACCTCGTTCATCCTGCATTGCTTTAACCTTACCGGTATGTCTTCCGGCCAATATATAATCTCCAATTGTAACAGATCCTTCCTGAACCAGAACAGTCGCAACATATCCGCGACCTTTTCCTAAGAATGCTTCAACTACTGTTCCTTTTGCCGGTTTGTTTGGATTGGCAGTAAGTTCAAGGATCTCAGCTTCAAGCAATACTTTTTCTAAAAGATCTTTTACTCCAAGTCCGGTTTTAGCTGAAATATCGTGGGACTGAATTTTTCCTCCCCAGTCTTCAACAAGCAGATTCATTGCAGCTAATTTTTCTTTTATTTTTTCAGGATCTGAATTTGGTAAGTCTACCTTATTAATTGCAAACACAATTGGTACTCCTGCTGCCTGTGCATGGGAAATTGCTTCCTTAGTTTGTGGCATCACATCATCATCTGCAGCAATAACAATTATAGCTATATCTGTAACCTGAGCACCCCTTGCCCGCATTGCGGTAAAAGCCTCGTGTCCGGGAGTATCAAGGAAACTTATTTTTTGTCCATCTTCCAGTTCTACTCCATAAGCGCCAATGTGTTGGGTGATTCCACCACTTTCCCCGGCTATAACATTTTCTTTTCGGATATAATCCAGCAAGGAAGTTTTACCGTGATCTACGTGACCCATTACGGTAACAATTGGTGCCCGGGATTCTAAATCCTCAGGACGATCCTCTTCCGTTTCAATTGTTTCTTCAATATCTGCTGAAACAAACTCTATTTCATAATCAAATTCCTCAGCAACTATAGACAAGGTTTCTGCGTCAAGACGTTGATTCATTGTCACCATCATTCCAAGTGACATACAGGTTGAAATAATTTTTGTGACCGGAACATCCATCATAGTTGCAATTTCACTCACGGTAACAAATTCTGTCACCTTAAGCACTTTGCTTTCTGATTCTTGTAAAGCCAAATCATCTTCCGTTTTTTGACGGTGATGATCTCTTTTATCTCTTCTGTATTTTGCTCCTTTTCCTTTTCCGGATTTACCCTGAAGCTTTTCTAAGGTTTCCCTTACTTGTTTTTGGACTGCTTCCTCGCTAGGCTCTTCCTTGGCGATTGCTGGTCTTACTGGTCTTTTAACTCCTTTTCCTCCTTTATAAGGTGTACTTGTGGTACTTGAAGGAGCTGGCTTAACATCTTTAGATATTCTTCGACGTCGTTTTTTATTTTTGTCTTTTGCACTTTCGGCAGCAGACTTTTTATCTTCTTTCTTTTTAACAGGCTTTTTAAACTTGGTAAGATCTATTTTCTCTCCTGTAAATTGAGGACCGTTAAGTTTGGTGTAATTTGTTTTTAAAGTTTCTGATACTGGTTCCTTCTCTACTTCCACTTCATTAACAACTTCCGGAGTTTCCTTAACTTGAGGTTCTACTGGTAAAACAGTTTTTCCTTCCTTAACTACAGTCTCTTTTGATTTAACTTCATCTTCAATCGGTGTTTCGATTTTAGAAGCAGTAACCTTAACATCTTCCGCTTTAGCGCTAACAACTTTAGGCTCATCTGCGATAGTTTCTTTTTTCTTAGGTTCTACAACCTTAGGCTCTTCTTTTTCAGGAATTTCTGCAATTGGCTCAATAACCTTAGGTTTCTCAACTTCCTTTGGGGCTATTTCTACAACTGGCTGTAAAGGTTTTTCCTTTTCAACTTCCTTAGGTTTTACCTCAATTTTCTTATCTAATTCAATTTTTCCAACCTGTTTTGGGCCTTCAAGCTTAATTCTGGAACTTACAATTCCCTGCTGTTTGTGCTCTACTTTCCTCTTCTCCTCTAATTCCTTTTCACGAGCAAAACGCAATTCCTCTTTCTCTTTGCGTTTTTCATCCCCAACTTCTTTTGAAGCCACTTTTTTACTTTTATCGGTACTAAATTCGTTTAAAAGTACATGGTACACCTCTTCAGAAATTTTCGCGGTAGGACGCGCTTCTATTTCGTGACCTTTGGAATTTAAATATTCCACAGCACGATCTAGCGAAATATTAAATTCGCGTAGTACCTTGTTTAATCGCATTGTCTTTTCTTCAGCCATAAATCGCCCTCTAAATTAACCTCTTTTATTAATATTGTAAGCCTATAAAAAACTCACTTTATTCAAATTCTTCTTTCAACACTCTGATTACTTCCCGAATGGTTTCTTCTTCCAAATCAGTTCTACGAATCAGGTCATCCACATCTTGTTCTAAGATACTTTTTGCGGTATCCAAGCCAATTTTTGCGAATTCAGTGATTACCCAATCCTCGATTTCATCAGCAAATTCTCTCAATTCCACATCTTCATCTCCACCATCTCTAAAAACATCTATTTCGTAACCAGTAAGTTGGCTTGCAAGTCTTATGTTTAGACCTCCACGCCCAATAGCTTTAGATACCTCTTCAGGTTTAAGCATTACTTCGGCCCGTTTATTTGCTTCATCCAATTTGATAGAAACTATTTTCGCAGGACTCAATGCCCTGGTAATAAATAACTGATCGTTACTGGTATAGTTGATTACATCTATATTTTCGTTGCCCAATTCACGAACAATTCCGTGAATTCTCGATCCCTTCATTCCAACACAGGCACCAACTGGGTCTATCCTGTCATCGTAAGAATCTACAGCTACTTTTGCTTTTTCTCCAGGGATACGCACCACTTTCTTAACAGTTATAAGTCCATCAAAAACTTCTGGTATTTCTTGCTCAAAAAGTTTCTCAAGGAATACTGGAGCAGTACGGGACATAATTATTTGCGGCTTGTTTCCTTTTAATTCAACACTTTCAATAACTCCTCTTACGCTTTCTCCTTTACGGAAGAAATCGGTTGGAATTTGGCGATCCTTTGGCAAAATTATTTCATTTCCATCATCATCAAGAAGAATAATTACCCGATGCCGAATATGGTGTACTTCAGCAGTATAAATTTCACCTTCCAATTCTTTAAATTGCTTAAAGATATTGGTATTGTCATGTTCATGGATTTTTGCTATCAAGTTCTGACGTAATGCCAAAATAGCCCGACGGCCAAGATCCATTAATTTTACTTCTTCAGAAACATCTTCGCCAACCTCAAAATCTGGTTCTATTTTTCTTGCCTGAGAAAGTGAAATTTCCTGGTTTGGGTCTTCTACCTCACCATCAGCAACAACGATTCTATTTCTCCAAATCTCTAAATCCCCTTTGTCGGGATTTACAATTATATCAAAGTTGTCATCTTCACCATACTTTTTCTTCAAAGCACTACGAAATACATCCTCTAAGATCGCCATTAAGGTTACCCGATCTATTAACTTATCGTCTTTAAACTCAGAAAAAGACTCAATTAAGGCTATATTTTCCATATCAGTTCGTTATTAAAATGTTATCACAAC
>Ga0307486_1000099_pt1 | contig 99598 bp, 86 predicted proteins | sample CBIW02metaG_FD_203663 | JGI IMG/M metagenome (GOLD analysis project Ga0307486, IMG submission 203663) | Sea-ice brine microbial communities from Beaufort Sea near Barrow, Alaska, United States - CBIW 0.2 | ecosystem: Environmental > Aquatic > Marine > Coastal | place: USA: Alaska | collected... | reverse complement strand
AAAATCACGGTCATAGGGCTAAATCGGTTTTCAAATATGGCTTAGAATATATATCCAGCTTCCTTTTAAACCCTGAAAAGAAAGGATTTAGCATGGTTTTATTGAAAATTGTCATGTAGTGTAATTTCAATTATAACATTTCCTGAACCCCAAGTCCTTCCTGAAATAATTACAGAAGAAATATTTTGAGCAAAACTTTGAAAACTCAACATTGCTATCAACAAAGTAAGCATTGCTATTAAACTTAGTTTTTTCATTTTAAATTGCTTTTAATTCAAATATACTTAAAACAGATTTAAAGATAAAAGCTTACGCCATTTATCAATTGTAAATTGTCAATTACCACAAACATTTCTATTTTTACACTCCAAGACAATTACCATGATCTCAAAAGAGCAAATCAAATATATCCGTTCATTACACAGAAAGAAATTTCGTGATATCAATCAGCAATTTATAATTGAAGGACCAAAAATGATTGCAGAAGCGATTCGATATGCTCCAGAAAGTTTAATTCAAATTTATGGAACAGAAACTGTTGACGAAAGACTACCTGAGCATGTCTTGTTTGAAGAAATTGACAATAAAGCACTTGGACAAATATCAACTTTAAAACATCCGCAAAAACAAGTGGCAATTTGTAGTTATTTACCAAATGTTTCCACTCGACCAGATTTCTACATTGCTTTAGATACGATTCAAGATCCTGGGAATTTGGGGACAATCTTGCGTTTGGCTTCTTGGTTTGGTGTTGAACACATCATTGCTTCCAAAGAAACTGTAGATTGCTATAATCCAAAGGTAGTTCAAGCTTCTATGGGTGCGATTTTCAATGTGAATATTGAATATGTTGAATTAAAAGAAGCTTTTGAAACTACAGAATTACCGATTTACGGCTCGCTTTTAGAAGGCGAAAACATTTATGAAAAACAGATTTCGAAGAAAGGAATTCTTGTTATGGGAAATGAAGGAAATGGAATAAGTGAAGAATTACTTTCTTTTATTACAGATCCTGTTACAATTCCACAATTTGGAAAAGGAGAATCATTGAATGTTGCAATGGCGACTTCAATTTTTCTCTCAGAATTTTCAAGACCTAGGTAGTGGCTGTTTGCAATAGACCTATATAGCTCTTTTTAAGTTACTTACCTCATTATCTCAAGAATAGAAGTTCAACTATTAATTTAAGTGCTACCTGATTCTATTTCTCAAAACATCCTTTAGATTAGAAATCTTAGATTAACCTGCTTAAAATATTCAGTTCCAGCGGAACGGCATATTAATAGGGATGGACTGGAGTCCCTCCTATTTCCGGTGAAAATCAAAACAAAACCCCACAAAATAGAAATAATTGCATACAATTATTTCTATTTTGTGGGGTTTTGTTTTGCTATGCTTTTTACACCAAGGACTTACGTCCTAGGCTAATACCATATCGTCCCTCTGGGACTTTTACTCTTAAACACCTGTATTTCAGTGTCAAAAAGTATTTTAGAGGTGCGCTTGTCAAAGAAAATTATCTCTTGTAGTTATAGTGTCTGGACGGAAACACAACAGATTTAATTCCGAAAGCTTTCGGAATGATTCTTTTGAGCTTAACCTATTTTTTTCGTCTTAAAAAACGAATTACTTCACCTTTTCCTACATGAAAAGTTCCTTCATCGAAAATTACTTCAATTGCAGATAGCTCATCCATTTCGATTCCTTCAAACTCTTCTTTTACTTGCTTCAAAGAAGTTAAATATTCGATGTTTTTTGGTCCACCAACTTTAGGATTCGCTTTATTATAAGCAAGGTGGTTTGTACTAAAGGTCTCAGAAATAATTGTCCCTCCTGGTTTTAACAATTTCACAAATTCTTTATGGTATTCTGCTCTAACTTTAGGGTCGAAATGTGTAAAAATCAAAGCAATAGCATCAAATGATTCAGGCTCATAAGTCAAATCCTCTAATCCACCGACTTGATAATTAATTTTCAAATTATGCTTATTCGCCAAATGTTCTGCTTTCTTTTTTCCTTCAGTACTAATGTCAAAAGCTTCAACTTCCCAGCCTTGTCGTGCTGCACAAACTCCGTTTCTTCCTTCACCTTCTGCAGGTAATAAGATTCTTCCTGGTTTTATTTTAGCCAATTGCTCTTTAAAATATTCATTTGGCTCTTCACCATAGGCAAACTCTACGCCCGAATAACGATCATTCCAAAACTCTTCCATTTCTCTCTCTCTAATTTTATGAACAACAAAGATAGAGGTGATTTGATGATTTGAATGTAACAAAAGTTGAGGAAGATGTACGTTAATTTTCTTCAATAACCCTCGCAATCGCCTGAATACAATTCAATCCATCAACAGCTGCTGAGGCAATTCCTCCGGCATAACCTGCTCCTTCACCACATGGATATAATCCTGAAATTTCAACATGTTGTAATGTTTCTGAATCACGCGGAATAGAAATGGGTGAAGACGTTCTTGATTCTGGTGCCATTAAAACAGCATCATTTGTTAGATATCCATCCATTTTCTTACCAAATGCTTTTAAGGCTTTACGCAAATTATTGGCGATAAATGTTGGAAGAACTTTATTCAAATCAACACTTTTCATGCCCGGTTGGTGACTACTTTTGGGCAAGTCTTTAGAAACTCTTCCGTTTACGAAATCTATCATGCGCTGTGCTGGAACAGCTTGTGTTTTTCCTCCTGCCTCCCAACATGCTTTTTCAACAGAAGCTTGAAAATCTAATCCGACAAATGGATTATTTGGTTCGTAATTCGGTAAACGCGTTGGATCAATTTCCACCACAATTCCTGAATTAGAATATGGATTATTCCTTTTTGAAGGTGACCAACCATTGGTAACTACTTCTCCTGGAGATGTTGCACATGGCGCTACAATTCCACCCGGACACATACAAAATGAGTAAACGCCAGTGTCATTCACTTGTGTAACTAAACTATAAGTTGCTGGTGGCAAAAAATCGTCATTTACCCTGCCGTGATATTGAATTTTATCAATCAATTCTTGCGGATGCTCAATTCGAACTCCTAAAGCAAAACCCTTGGCTTCCATTTTAACATTCTTCTCTTTTAAAAGACGAAAGATATCTCTCGCTGAATGTCCAGTCGCTAAAATAACATGTTCCGCTTCTACTTTTGAATCATGATTTAATTCTAAACCTTTGATTTTATCATTTTCAATAATAAAGTCAGTCACTTTTGTATTGAAATGCACTTCTCCTCCACTTTCAATAATTTGCTCGCGCATTGCAGTAATAATCGCTGGCAATTTATTTGTTCCGATGTGTGGATGTGCGTCTACTAAAATATCATAAGGCGATCCAAATTGAACAAAAAGCTCTAAAACTTTAAGGACATTTCCTCGTTTTTTTGAGCGTGTGTAAAGCTTTCCATCAGAGTATGTTCCTGCTCCTCCTTCACCATAACAGTAGTTCGATTCAGGATTAACAATATGTTCTTTATTGATAGCTGCCAAATCTCTTCTGCGTTCTCTAACATCTTTTCCACGTTCGTAAATAACTGGTTTTAATCCCAATTCAATGGCTTCTAATGCGGCAAATAATCCCGCAGGTCCAGCTCCAATAATGTGAACTGGTTTTCCATCAGATACGTTTCCGTATTTCACTTCTGGAACAGTCAATTCTGGCTTTTCCTTAGATAAAACTACTTGTAGATTATATTTTACAGGATTTTTCCGAGCGTCAATTGAACGTTTGCGGATAAAGAAAAAAGGCAAGTCGTCTCTATTCCCTCTGTTTTTCTTATTGGCAAGATTGAGAATACAATCTTCGTCCTGCAGCTGCTCTGGCAAGATTTGAATTTGAACCATGTTTTCCATTATCCTTCGAAAGTTAGTGAAATCCACCACACTCTGTTATACAAAGCCTCAATTGGTTTTGACAGACGGGTATCATCTTGTATCAATGCATTTTTAAGTCCGTGAGAATACTTCACTTCAATACCGAATTTAAAAAACGGTAAGAAGAAATCTACTCCTGCACCAGCCTGTACTTGAAAATCATCTCGAAATAATTTGATAAAAGGATCTCCAAATTTCTGTGAATTTTCTTGTTTTGACTGTAAATCTAAGGTGTATTGTGCCCCACCAATAAAATAGGCTGCAAAATTATTATAGCGCGCTGTTCTAAACTTTAATAAAAGTGGGAAGTCTAAATTTGTTGAACCGACGCGCTCTTCATATTCTTCAAATTCCTTTAAAGGATCATCAGAATAATAGGTAAAATACAAAATTCGTTCTTGAAAAGACAAGGAAGGAACAAATCGCAAACGCAATAAAGGTGTCCCCAGCTTTAGCGAACTAATTAATCCCAATTGGAATCCGGGCTGACTTTTGTTTGTAATCGAATACATGTCGTAATCGGCTAGCATATTGGGCTTATATTCTGTAGAAAAATCAGACGTATTTACACCCAACATAAAACCAAAGTGAACAAGTTTGCGATCAAACTTTCTATAGTTCTGCGTAAGTGGACTACGTTGTGTTAAACCACTATTAATTCCTACAAGAGAAATCATCAATATGAAGATTAACTTTCTTACCATGCCTTAATCAAACGTTTTACAGTTCTTTTTATTTTACACCCGTGTAAATAGTCGCAATTCCACCAGATACTAATCTTGCTGTTGTATTTTTATATCCAACTTTATTAAGAATATCTAAGAAATCTTGACCTTCTGGAAATGCAGCAACAGATTCTGGAAGATACTCGTAAGCTGAGCTATCTTTTGAAATTGTTTTCCCTAAAGTAGGAATAACATACTTGGAATAAAAACCAAAAAACTGCTTGATTGGAAATTTCTTAGGTTTTGAAAACTCAAGAATTACTGCTGTACCACCAACATTGATTACTCTCAGCATTTCAGCCAATCCTTTTTCTAAGTTTTCGTAATTTCTTACTCCAAAACCTACTGTTAGAGCGTCAAATTCATTGTCTGCGAAAGGTAAATCTTCAGAATCTCCGTACACCATAGAGATGATATCTTCCTTTCCTCTTTTCTTCATTTTTTCGCGACCTTTTTCTAACATTCCATTAGAAATATCCACTCCAACTACTTTTTCTGGATTCAATTTTAATGCTGCCAAAGCAAAATCGCCAGTTCCTGTAGCTAAATCAATAATTTTCTTTGGCTTACTTGCTTTCAACATATTGATAGCTCGTTTACGCCATAAGTGATCAATACCTAAGGACATAAAATGATTCAGAAAATCATACTTTGCTGATATATTATCAAACATTTCAGCAACTTCCTCTTTTTTAGATTTATCTACTTTGTTATACGGTTTAACAACTTTCTTCTCTGACATAATTAACCAATCATTGTGTGCCCTTTCGGGTATTTATATCTTCTACTCATTACTTGCTTACCAAACAAATAAGCAATCGTTAATGTTCCAACACGACCAACAAACATTGCAATAATTAATACAATTTTCCCAGGCTCTGTTAATTCGGCTGTTATCCCAGTCGATAATCCAACAGTACTTGCTGCTGAAACATGTTCAAATATAATATCAATTAATGCAATTTTCCCTGCTTCTATAGCTTGGTATTCTGTTACTAAAAGTGCAAAAATACCAATTAAGTTACCTACCACGAAAAATACGAAGATAGAATATGCTTTTAATACTAAATCATTATCGATTGTGCGTTTAAAAAGCTCAACATGCGGCTTCCCTTTAATTGTAGAAACTACAGAACTCACCATAATAGCGAAGGTAGAAACACGAATTCCCCCACCAGATGAACCTGAACTTGCTCCAACAAACATAAGGAATAGGAAAAACACAAGTACTGGTAAACTCAAAGCAGAAATATCAACTGTACTAAATCCAGCATTTCTTGTTGTCATTGAATGAAATAAAGTTGTAATCAATGTTCCAAACCCAGATTTATCACTTAGACTTCGGTCGTATTCAAAGGCATAGAAAACAACAGCACCTAATACCAAAAGAATTAAAGTTGTATAGAGCGTGATTTTAGTATCAAATCTCAATGTTTTCCATGGATATTTCATTCGTCTTCTCAAACTACGAATTCCAAAAATATCAAACAAATAAATCATCCCAAGTCCACCTAAGAAGAACAATCCTAAAGTCACACCATGCAATAGATAATTTTCAACAACTAAACTATTCATTAATCCATTTGGAATGGTCGTTAATCCAGCATTACAAAAACTTGAAATAGAATGAAATAATGCATGAAACATTCTAGTTGAAGTATTTTCAAACATTCCTGAAGGTTCTAGCAAAATAAACACACAAATGAAGCCGAGAAACTCAATGACTAAAGTCCATTTTACTATTTTATAAAACATCGTTTCAGTATCCAAAAAAGAGGTGTTATTTACAAAATCTTCAATTACATCGTGTTGTTTAATTCCTACACCAAATTTTGCAATTAGTAGATAGAGTGCCGCAAATGCAATGGTATTTAAGGCGCCAAGTTGAATTAATAACATTACCACAATCTGTCCTTTTGTGGTCAAAATTGTCGCTACATCCACCGTTGCCAAACCAGTTACACTTGTTGAAGAAGTAGAGATAAATAGACTATCTATAAATGAAATATTATAATCTACAACGGTCATTTCAGGCAACATTAAAAGTCCTGTTCCGATAAGGATAATTCCAAAAATAGATAATGTAAAAAGTAAGCCCGGATGGATTTTGAAGTATTGCCTAAAATCACGTTTCTTAAAGATTTCCATGAATATATAAGCAACAAAAAAGAGTTGAATTGTTAAATTAGAAAAATCCGTGAAATCCTCAAAACCAATAGATTCGAAAAATTTAGAAGCGATAATAACACCAAACAAATTATACGAAACTCCCTCTATAACAAGCAGAAACACTATTATGGTTTCTACCCAATGCCGCTTCATATATTGAAGAGGATCGTAATCATAAATGATCTTTACAATATATCGAATGATGTAAAATAGAAAACTAAATTCTATTATTCTAATTAAGAATTCTTCTGATTCACTTGTTTGAGGAAACCCATAATAATAAGTGAGAACCCCCATCATTGACAATGCAATAATGATGTGTAACCATCTGAATAAAGAGAGTACAGCGTTTTTAGAATTGTACAGGCTTAAATTGACCTTTTCTCTAAAATCGCTTAGCATTTAATTTCTAGTTTTTTAGCCTCATCAATTAACTCGTGTGCTTTAATTGCCACAACTCCTCTATATTCACAAACAATTCCTCCTGCTAAATTTGCCATTGCGGCAAGCGTTTCAATATTTACGCCAGCGGCTAAACACAATGTGGCAACACTGATAACTGTGTCTCCCGCTCCTGAAACATCAGAAATAGTTCTTTTGTGCGCTGCTATATGATGTTTTTTATCTTTATTCTCAATAAAAACTCCATGCTCACTCAGTGTAACAAATACAATATCTGGATGAACAATTGATTTTAATTTTTCAATTGCTTTTTCAAACTGAGATGGTTCATTAGCAAAATCGATTTTCATTTGCACACCTTCACTCAACTCTTTTAAATTCGGCTTAAATAAAGTCACTCCTTTATAAGCCAAAAAGTTTTTCAATTTTGGATCTACCGTCGTCAAAACATTGTATTGCTTTGTTAAGGCAATCACTTTCTCAATTAATGTCTCTGTCAGTACTCCTTTATTGTAATCTTGGAAAATCAATGCATCACAACCAGCTTTCAATAACTTTTCAAGATCATTTAAAAGTGCTTGCTCTTCCGATTCCGATATATCATTAGTTTGTTCTTGGTCTACACGCAACAATTGTTGGTGATTTCCAATAACACGTGTTTTTATTGTCGTTTGACGCTCTTTGGAACGAATTATTCCTGAAGTAGAAATAGATCGCTCTTCCATCAATTGAAGCATTGTTTCGGCCTCTTGATCTTGACCAATTACCGTACTCATTGTAACCTGAGCACCTAAACTTATTAAGTTCAATGCTACGTTGGCAGCTCCTCCTAAACGTTCTTCTAGTTTTGAGAAATTTACGATAGGAACAGGCGCTTCTGGGCTCACACGATCTACACGACCAGAAAGATATGCGTCAATCATCACATCTCCCAGTACAATAATTTTCTTTGTCTTGAATTCTTCGAAGAGCGTTTCCAATGTCATTACTTTAGTTTTTGTAAAGCCGTTTTAATACGGTCCATTGCTTTAGTTAATGTTGCTTCATCAGTAGCATAAGAAATACGCATACAATTTGGATCACCAAAAGCATCTCCTGTAACAACCGCTACCAATGCTTCTTCTAGTAAATACAAAGCTAAATCGTTAGCATCTTTAACTGTTTTCCCATCATAAGACTTTCCGAAGAAACTAGAAATATCTGGGAAGAAATAAAATGCACCTTCTGGCTCGTTAACCTCTACTCCATCCATTGATCTCAAAGCATTCAAGACCAAAGTACGTCTATTTTTAAAAGCTGCTAACATATCCTTCAAATAAGAAGGGGCTTTCTTTAAAGCCGCAATTGAAGCACGTTGAGCAATAGAATTTGCACCACTTGTAAATTGACCTTGCATTTTACTACATGCCGCTGCGATTGCTTTTGGTGCACCAATATATCCAATTCTCCATCCTGTCATTGCCCAAGCTTTTGACATTCCGTTGATGGTTACTGTTTGCTCATAAACCTCTTCAAATTGAGCAATACTTTCGTGTTTTCCCACAAAATTAATGTGCTCATAAATTTCATCCGAAATAATGGTGATGTCTTTATAATCTGCAAAAGCACCAGCAATATCTTTCAATTCTTCTTTTGAATAAACTGAACCCGTTGGATTACAAGGAGAAGAAAATATAATAGCTTTTGTTTTATCAGTAATTTTCGCTTTAATTGCAGCGCCATTTACTTTAAAATCAGTGTCGATAGAAGATTCCACAATTACGGGAACTCCTCCTGCAACTTTCACGATTTCAATGTAGGAAACCCAGTACGGTGCAGGAATTAAAACCTCATCTCCAGGATTAACAAGGCTCATCATTAGATTAGCAATAGATTGCTTTGCTCCCGTAGAAACCACAATCTGATCCATATCATAGTGCAATCCATTGTCACGCTTGAATTTATCAGCAACAGCCTGACGCAATTCATCATAACCAGGAACAGGTGTATACGTTGTATAATTTTGTTCCATCGCCTCAACCGCTGCCTCTTTAACAAAATCTGGAGTATGGAAATCTGGCTCCCCTAAACTCAAAGAGATAATATCCAGTCCTTGACTTTTTAATTCACGACTTTTGCGAGACATTGCCAAGGTTGCCGATTCCTCCATGGCCAACAAACGATCTGATAATTGTAGCATTAAAATAATGTATTGATTTAAGGGACAAATTTAAAATTTTTTTAGGCTTTTCCTTTGGTATATGAAAAGAATGATCGAAAGTAAATTTTGTAATGGGTTTGGAGGGACCGAAAAGGATGGTTGTTATGATGAAACAACGCATCTAAAGAAAAGTAGAATCCGGTTGACAACACTACTCTTTATCTCCAAAAAGATCCTTCCATCACAAAAATCTTTGATTTCTAAAATTAGAAGGATCTCATACGAAGTACTGATGTTAATCCATGGATATAATAAGTCATTGTAAGAAGCTATTTATAGTTACCACAAGTAACATTTATCACTCTTAACATTTGTAAAGATTTTCGTTTGTGTTTCCTTCTTCTCTTTACTTATCTTTGCTTTTATGAAAACGAAGAAAACATTAGTAATTGGCGCTAGCGAGAAATTAGATCGCTATGCAAATAAAGCGGTTCGCATGTTACAAAAGCATGACGTACCTGTTTTGGCTTATGGAAATAAAGCTGGTAAAATAAATGAGACAGTTATTTCAACTGAATTTCCGAGTAATGAAGAAATTGATACAGTTACCTTATATCTCTCAGCAAAAAATCAAACTTCTTATTACGACACAATAATTGATCTCAAACCGAAACGTGTGATTTTTAATCCTGGAACTGAAAATCCAGAATTTCAAAAGCAATTAAGTAAAAACGGAATTGAATCTGAAATTGCTTGTACTTTGGTTTTATTGAGCACAAATAGCTATTAAGAATGAATGATAAAACTAAAACTTGGTTAAAGAAAAGAAAATGGGATATCGTTTTTGTCGCTTTTATAGGATTGATGTTCATTCCTAGCGTAAGAATGCCTGTAATGTCATTTGTTCAACGTCTTTTTGCTGGTTCTCCATCTGAAATAGCAACAGACGAACAAAAAATCGTTAATTCTATGGATTGGATTTTGGTCGATCTAGAAGGGAAACAACATAATTTTTCCGAAGCGCAAGGAAAAATAACAATCGTGAATATGTGGGCTACTTGGTGTCCGCCATGTGTTGCAGAAATGCCTTCTTTACAGAAATTGTATGATAAATATGGAGATCAATTGGCTTTTTACTTCGTTAGTAATGAAAAGCCTGCAACTATTAAAAGGTTTCTAGATTCGAAAAATTATACTTTCCCTGTTTATATTCCTGGAAGTAATTACCCTAAAGAATTTGAATCCAATAGTTTACCTACCACTTATGTTTTAGACCAAGAGGGAAAGATTATAATGGAAGAAGTTGGAGCGCACGATTGGTTTAGTAGAAGTTTTTTAGAGAAGATTGATGGGATGTTGGAGTAGATGCTGTATTGTAAAGTATCTAAAATGACGATATCCCCAATTCAACAATCACCTTCAAATCAGAACAAACTATTATCATTTAAAAAATAAATTAATAATTCACCAAACGTTACCTCTACTCAGACGTCATATAGACGTGAAGCTTATACAACTCAAACATATTGACAAATGGTCAGAGGAAACTTTGATTCAAGAGTGCATAAAAAACAACGAAAAAGCACAAAGACATCTGTTTGAAACTCATCAAGCCAGAATGTTTGCTGTTTGTATGCGCTACCTTGATAATGAAGATGAAGGCTTCGATGTTTTGAATCAATCCTTTTTAAAAATTTTCAACAAGGTAAAGCATTTAGAAGGTTCTTCTAAGCTCGAAGCTTGGATAAGAAGAATTGTAGTAAACACAGCATTAGATTACATTAGGAAGAATAAATCTTACCGGAAAGTATTTGTAAAAGCAGACGACCTTTCTCATTTTAAAAACCCTAATCATGAAACAGATGATATTAGTGAATGGTGGGCAAATGCTTTGAAAATTCCGCAAGAACGATTGTTTTTAGAAATCAATTTATTGCCCAAAGCTTCTCGCTTGGTTTTTAATCTTTATGTAATTGATGACCTCAAACACAAGGAAATAGCAAATCAACTCGGAATAAATGAGTCGACTTCGAGATGGCATCTTTCAAATGCAAGAGAAATTTTAAAAGAGAGAGTAATAGATATTATTAATAAGGAAATAAATAATGGCCCAGAGCAACAACAAAAATATTGATCAATTGTTCAAACAGAAGCTTAAAGGATTTGAATTAACTTCTCAAGACTCCTCTTGGAAGATGCTTCAGATGGTGAAGAATAAAAACTTGCGTTTGAAAAACATATTCTTTGCTAAGACTTTGTTAGAAGTAGCATTACTTTTCTCTACTGCTCTATTTCTAACGCTTTCTGATGATAGCTCATCAGTTGGAAGCCTTTCAATTACACCACTATATATTCAAGAAACTCCCCACAATGCGAATAGCTTCAATAATGAAAACCATTCTTCAAGGCAATTAAATGGAGTTTCTGTTCAAAAATCAAAGACAATAAACAAAGACGTCTTTTCATCCGTAGAACTTAAAAAGAATACATCTCAAGATTTTATAGAAGAAAATCGATTTGATTTGGAGCCTAAATTTGGTTTACCCATAGATAAAAAAGAGAGCCTTCAATTATTAGCGTCAGAAGCTAAAACCAGTTATGAAAACGGGTCTCAATCTGAAAAGAAATCAATCCAAAAGACCCGTGAAGAAGGAATCAACTCACCTTATGATGAATATGCTCCGGTAATTAATAAAGATGGTTCGTTTATGTTTTTCACCTCTAGAAGACCAGTAACTGATAAAGAAATCAGAAAAGGAGAAGGAAGAGAACGTATTTATTATACTGAAACCAATGCGACTGGTTGGACAGAACCTAAGCTTTTACAATCGCCAATCAACTCAGAAAAAAACTTTAACTCTGCTGTCTCACTTTCAAAAGATGGAAAAAGTTTATTCATCTACAGAGATGATCGTTTTGGTAATGGTGATCTTTATGAATCCAAACTAAATGGTTACAACTGGAGCACCCCTGAAGCCTTACCATCACCAATAAATAGCGAATTTCATGAATCTACTTTAAGTTTAACCGCTGATGGAAACACTGTTTACTTTACAAGTAATCGTACTGGTGGAATTGGCGGAATGGATATATGGACTACAAAAAAGAATAAAGCTGGAATGTGGGAGGATGCAAAAAATCTTGGAAACATAATAAACACTAAAGGCGATGAAGAAGGAGTGTTCATCCACCCTGATGGAAAAACCCTTTTCTTTAGTTCACGTGGACATAAAGGCATGGGAGGATATGACATTTATTATACAACATTAGAAAATGGACAATGGACAAAACCAATTAATCTGGGTCCAGACATTAACACTAAAAATGATGATGTTTATTTTGTTTTGGAGGAGAATGGAACAGATGCCTACTTCACATCTGTAGATCCAAAAACACCTGAAAAGAAAGATATTTTCAGAATAAAGTACAATCAATTCCATCAAAACACGACTCTTGATAAACACTCATTATTAGAGGGAACAGTTCTATCTAAAAACAATAAGACTCCTATCAAAGCACAAATAGAAATCTATGGAAAAGATAATAATAAACTTATCTCAAGTATAGAAAGCGATACTAAAACTGGTGGTTTTTCTATTCCTTTAGCCATTGGTAAAGATTACCGAATCCTTATTTATAGAAAAGGATACTTAAACTACACTGAGGAAATAGTAACTAATTCGATCAAAAACAGTCAAGTTATTAATAAAACAATTCTCCTCGATCAGTTAAAAAGCAATACTCAGTTTATTTTAAAAGAACTTACGAAAAACGAAAAGTCTTTTAACCAAAATATTAAAACGAAATTGAATGAACTCTATCAATTAATGACTCTTAATCCTGAATTAAAAATTCAACTTTCTTTAGAAACTAATAATGATAAAGATTTTAATGAGATCAATAATCAAAAACTTATTAATGAGTGTGTAGATTATTTGAAATTAAAAGATTTTAATAAAGATCGAGTAAATGGGAAGATTGTAATGAAAAATCAAACCCGTGAACTACCAAAAGGAGTTTCTACTCTTTACGCTAAAATAACTTCAAACTAAAAACGATAACATGAAAATACTTCAATCATTATTAATTCCTTTTTTCTTTTTTCTTTTTTCTTTCAATTCCTCAGCGCAAGGTGTTGGAATAAATGAAACAGGGGCATCACCAGATAACTCTGCTTTGTTAGATCTGAATTCTACCAACAAAGGTTTTTTAATTACACGAGTGGATACAGCTTACATAGTCGCACCTGCATTTGGCTTAATGACCTTAGCACCAATTGATTCTTGTTTATATCTATTTAATGGAAGCACTTGGATGGGTATGGGTGGAGGAGGAAGTGATTGCAGTTGTAATTGTAGTCCTGCTTGTAACGTACCCCCTATGGCAGGAACCATTTCAGGAATAACAACACATTGCCCATCCTTAACAGGACAAACTTATAGTATCGCAGCTGTGCCGGGGGCCTTATCTTATACATGGACTACTCCAACAGGCTGGACTATTACTTCGGGACAAGGAACAACCTCTATTACTGTTACAACAGGAGTATTAGGGCAAAATGGAAATATAACTGTAATCTCAACAAATAACTGTGGAAATAGTGCTGCTAGATCTCTAGCTGTTAATCTATTAGAAATCATTGGTATAAGAGCTAAAATAGGAATGTATGGAAGTTCCATTCCTGCACAAAACAGTGTGACACTTACTTTTAACCAAGCATACACAGGATGGACAGATACGGGATGTGATAATTGCTATACATGTTCAGGAACAGGAGATAACCTTGTCATGACTTATTCTGGTTCCGGTGCTTGTGTGGCGAATAACGGAATGTGGAGAGATTATACATTCACAACGCTACCCACATCTGTTAGTGTTTCAATGGTTGGTTCAGGAGTGCACTCTTACAATACAAATTTTTACTGGCTATACAGTGATGGTTCTATTTCATCACAAATATCTACTTGTAATAATACTTCTCCCTATTATTACACCAATTGGAATGAATCCTATAATTGTACATTCTCTTCTCCACCTAATCCTTGTCCGTAAAATATGATAAATTAGCTTTCGCCAAACATTTAAAGACTTACCTCTTATAAAAGGCAAACAGATTTATCTAAAGATAATTAGAGAGTAAAATAAATAAAAAAGTATTATGTTGAAAAAGAAAATAAAAAAATTATTAGCATCTGTAATATTGATTTTTAATATTTTAATTTCAACATTTAGCTCTTCAGCGCAAAGTTCAGGTATATATAAACTTGATCAAGCACATTATAATCCTAATCAGGTAGCTATTAATACTACAGATAAATCGGTTTATAACCATCTAGATCAATGGGGTAGAAATTCAGATGCGCATGAGAAACACTCAAGCGCGATAACATCAAATAAAAGTTCCTCTCAAGAAATATCAGGAACTTTAAAATATCATGCAACCCAAAATATAAAACTATTGGGTTATAATGGTTTGGAAACTATAGAATTGGCAAAAAGTTATATTGATACTTTAGGAAATTTCAAATTAGTATATGAAGGCTATAATGGAATGGGATATATAGAGACCACTGATAAAAACCAATTATTTTTGGTGCTCAATGAACCGAATATTAAAATTTTCGGTACACATTTAAAAGAACCTGACAGTATAAGGTATTCAAACAGCAAAGAAAATCAGCTTTTCTATCAATATGTAGAAGAACATAGTCAAAGAGAACAAGTCTTGGCTGGTTGGAAATACATACTGCCTCAATACAAAAATGCAGCATTGTTTCAACAACAAAATGAGGCGTTAAAAATAATCCAAAAAGAGATTAACCGAATAGAAAAGCAAGACACTGACTTTTTAAATAAATTAGATCAAACTACTTATGTGTCTTTGTATCTGCCATTACGAAAGTTAATTGATGACATTCCTTTATCTGCTCAACGCTATACAGAGAGAATTCCAAAACATATCGCAGATTTTAGAAACATCAATTTCACAAATCCCCAGCTTTACCACAGTGGTATTTTGGACGATTTAATTGAAAGTCATTATTGGCTCATAGAAAACGGAGGAATGTCCATGGACAGTATGTATCAACAAATGAATGTTTCTACTGATTACTTGATTAATAATTTAGAAAAAAATGACAAGTTGATAAATGAAGTGAGTGATTTTTTATTTAAGCTACTGGAAAAACGCAGTTTACACATCGCATCAGAACATTTGGCCCTAAAACTACTAACACAAAGCACTTGCACTTTAGAAGACGATTTGGCAAAACAAATGGAAAGTTATAGAGCAATGAAAATAGGCAATACAGCACCTGAAATTGAGTTTAAGGGAAAGAAAATGATGATGGGCAATGAAATAAATCAAGCACTAACATTAAATGACCTATCCGCCAATTATACTTTGGTGGTATTCGGATCTAGTTGGTGTCCGGGTTGCGTAACTGAAATTCAAAAAATCAAAACCAAATACATTAATTGGAAATTAAAAGGCCTTGAAACGGTATTTATTTCGCTTGATCACAATGAGCAAGAGTTTACCGAATTCGTAAAATATTTTCCTTTTCTTTCCACTAGTGACTTTAAAGGATGGGACAATCAAGCGGTGAAAGATTACTACGTTTTTGCCACACCCACCCTATTTTTGCTAGATAAAGAAAGAACAATACTATTAAGACCAATTTCTATCGAACAAGTTGATGCTTGGGTGAATTATAAAATAGATGCTAAAAATTAAATTATGAAATCATTCTACAGACTTTTTATTTCGTTTGTTTTAATTATTTGCTTTCAAATTCCAGATAGTTACTACGCCCAAAACAACTCTATTGTATTAGACGGAGCTTTTATTGTTATAGATGGAGGAACAGCTACCAATAACATTTTTGTTGTAGTTGAGCAAGATGACCCTTTAGGAATTGTAAGATTACCTACAGGAGGTCATATTCACTCTGAGAACCAATATAACTTGGTGAAATGGCTTTCAGGAACAACCACAGGAAGTTATACTTTTCCTTTTGGTGTGGGAGGAAATTCAACAGATTATATTCCATTCACTTTTAATAAAACAGCTGGTAATAGTAGTATTAGTACATCGACTTGGACAACAAATCAACAAAACATACCTCATCCAGCTGCTACTAACGTTGGTGCGGTAACCAATATGAATGGCATAACAGATTCTGTAGAATATGCTTTAGACCGTTTTTGGGATATCCAAGCCACTGGAACAACTGCTGATTTAACTTTTTCCTACCGAGGAAGTGAAAACACAACAACTACACCAACAAATTTAATAAAAGCACAGCACTGGAACGGAAATGCTTGGGACGCACCAGTTGGACCAGGAATGTCTGGTGTTACAGCAGGAGTTGGAACTGCAGGACCATTTTTAGCTCAAAATACATTTTCCCCTTGGGTTTTAATTGCACCTTGTGTCCCTGATTCTATTACACAAAATCCAATTATTTGTCAAGGCGAAAGTATATCTGTTGGAACAAATACATATTCAACCACTGGAGTATACATTGATAATTTATCCAATGTTTTAGGTTGTGACAGTATTGTGACAACGAACTTAACTGTAAACTCTATTCCAACTGGAACGGATATACAAATAGCGTGTAACAGCTTTACATGGATTGATGGAGTTACATACACTGCAAATAACAATACCGCAGCCTACACATTAATTGGTGGCGCAGCAAATGGTTGTGACTCTATTGTAACGTTAGATTTAACGATCAACAGTTCTCCTTCCATAAATTTAAATAGCAATGCTCCAATTTGTGAAGGCGAAACTTTAAATATAGATGCAACAACAATTACTGGGGCTACTTATGAATGGACTGGACCAAATGGGTATACAAGTCAAAATCAAAACCCAACCATAATCAATACTAGTGTTCTCAATACAGGGACTTATCAAGTGATAACTTCAATTGGAAACAATTGTGCTGACACTTCTCAGATCAGTATAACAATCAACCCAACACCTATTCTACACAATACAATCATAGATGATAATTGTGACTCAAATGTTGGACAAATTATAATTGATGTGGATTCGCCAAATCCACCATTTACTTACAGCTGGAGTAACGGAGGAAATGGACCTACTATTTCAGGACTTTCTGAAGGAAGTTATGAAGTAACCGTAACTGATAATGCTACATGCAGTAGCTCTAAAACTTTCAATATTTTCAACAACATAGATAATTGTGGTTGTTTCGTATATGTTGCCAATGCTTTCTCTCCAAATAAAGACGGCAATAATGACTTTATCCCAGTTCATGGTGAGTGTGTAAGTTACTTAACATTCAAGATTTTTAATCGATGGGGAAATATAGTCTTTGAAACCAGCCAATTAAATGATGGATGGGATGGTTATTATAAAGGTGAATTACAAAATACAGGTATTTATGTCTATTTACTTGAAGCTACATTTGCAAATGGTGAAACAGTAAAGGAAAGTGGTGACATTACACTAATTAGATAAGTGATTTGATCTAAGGATATCTACTTCTATTAACTCAATAAAATTTAAAACAATGAAAAATATTCAGTTTTTTCTAGCATCCCTATTGATTATTATCAGTTTAAAGTTAAACGCACAAGATGTCCATTTTTCGCAGCTAGAAAGTACTCCCCTTCTTCATAATCCTTCTTTCGCAGGGAAATCGGGAGGAGATATAAGAGCTATTGTAAATTACCGTACACAATGGGGAAGCGTAACTTCATCCCCCTTTCAATCATTCGGGGCAAATATGGATATGCGTTTCAAAAACAGCAGATTAAACGGAAGTCATTTGGGAGGTGGTATATCTATGTACACCGACGTAGCAGGAGCATCAAAAATGCGCACGACATTAGTGAATCTTACTATAGCTGCTCATGTTAAAATCAACAGCAGCAGTTACCTATCAGCTGGTCTGCAAGGAGGATTTAATCAAAAAAGCATAGACTATAATGATTTGAGATTTGATAGTCAATTTAGTGGAATTGGACATAATCCTGAATTAAATTCGAATGAAGATTTAGGGAGCAATTCAGAAATGAGTCCAACAATTTCTGGAGGACTTTCATATATGTGGTCTGATTTATTTGATGGAACTGGAGCAAGTGAAGGAAGTAAAAAGATAAATATTGGGGTGGCTTTTCATCATTACAATGGTCCTCGCTATTACTATGTTTCTGAAGAAGATTTAGGTGTAAAATTCATTGCAAATTTTAATAGCTCTTTCGGGCTATCTTCCTCTCCATGGGTAATCAAACCAGCAGCATACATTTCTCTGCAAAACAAAGCAACAGATATTGTATTTGGTTCACTATTTAAATATGGTTTTAGTGAAGGTTCGACAAGTTTAAATAAATCATCATCAATAGCCTTTGGAGCTTATTATCGTGTTGCGGATTCTTTCATTCCAACAGTTCAAGTCCAATGGGATTCATTTGTTATGGGATTAAGTTATGATATCAACTCCTCTAAACTTAGTGAAGCAAGCAGTTCGAGAGGAGGATTTGAAATAAGTCTGAAATTTATATCTCAAAATTCAACTTTTGGGAATTCATCAAAAACTCGTTTCTTTTAAAGACTAACTGCAGAAACATAATTATATAGCTATTAATTTATGACTCGACTACCACTTCCATTCTCAACTGCAAGAGAAGGAACAAATCAAATCAGCAATTCCACCCAGCCCCCTAGACTCTCATAAAAAAAGATATATATAGATAATAATTCTTATTTGCGAAAATAAGTTAAATATTTACCAAACGGTTCAACAACCATTACGTCATATAGATGTGAAACCGGTACAACTAAATCATAATAAGAATATGATTTTCAAGCAGTACTCAGAATGATTGTTTAAACGTTGATTATGACTTCATACAAAAACTAAAACTATGATAAATTTAAAAACACTATTAATTGTAACTTGTCCTTTTTTCCTTTTCACTTTCAATTCAAAAGCACAAAACAATGCATTGGCCTTAAACGGAGCTTACATTGTTATGAACGGAGGAACTGAAACGGATAACATTAAACTCGTGGTTAATCAATCGAGTACATCAGGAATTATTCGATTAGCTGGAGGAGGACATATTCATTCCGAAAATCAATACAATGGTATTAAATGGATGACCAATAACGGACTAGGTAGCTTCACATTCCCATTTGGAGTAGGCGGGAACTCAACTGATTACATACCATTTATTTTTAACAAAACAGCTGGAAACAGTGATATTACAATGTCAACTTGGGGAACAAATCAACAGAACTCACCGAAGCCAAATACTTCAAACGTTCCAGCAGTAACTAATATGTTAGGCACAGCTGATTCTGTTTTATATGCAATAGATCGTTTTTGGGACATCCATGCGTCAGGAGCCACTGCCGATTTAACTTTCTCCTATTTAGGATCAGAGAATACCACCATAGATCCAACCAGTAGAATAATGGCTCAGCATTGGAACGGCTCAGGTTGGGATTCCCAAGTTGGATCTGGAACCACAGGGGTAACCGCTGGGGTTGGGACAGCAGGTCCTTTTATAAATCAAAACACATTTTCACCATGGGTTCTTTCCACTCATTGCTCTCCTGATCTAACAACAACTACAATAGCAACGACTATTACTGCAAATGCTAATTCACCAGCAACCTATCAATGGATTGATTGCAACAATGGAAACGCATTTATTCCGGGAGAAACAGGACAGAGTTATACAGCAACAGTAAATGGTGATTATGCAGTAATTGTTACCCAAGGGGTATGTATTGACACATCAGCTTGTATAAACATCAATACAGTAAGCATTGAATCGCATAATATTCAAAACTCAGTCACAGTATATCCAAATCCAGCAACTGAAAAAATCAACGTTGTTATAGATAAATTAGACCCAACAACATCTCTAAAATTAATAGATAATCTAGGAAAAGTGGTTTACCAAATCAAACCAACAAATGAGCTTTCAATTATAGATATGCAGTCTTTATCTAGAGGTGTCTACACCTTAATTATAATCAATCAAGAGAATACAATTAATAAAAGAATAATAAAGCAATAAACTATTAACTAAATAACAAAAGCTAAAACTTAAAATTATGAGAAATTTAAAAAGATTACAAATAGCCCTATTAGCGACTTCTTGTCTGTTGCTGCCTTCCTTTAACTCAACTGCTCAAAACATAGGAATCAACCCTACAGGAGCAACACCGGATAATTCTGCCTTATTGGATCTTAGTTCTACCGATAAAGGGTTTTTGATTACCAGAGTTGATACAGCGAGTATAGCTGCGCCAGCATTTGGTTTAATGACATTATCTCCTATAGATTCTTGCCTATACATGTACAGCGGTGCTTCTTGGATGAGTCTAGGTGGTGTTGGGAATAATTGCGGTAGTTTAGTAAGTAACGTATCTCTTTTCCCTTGTGATGGTACTGTTATACCAATAGTTGATGTAACATCAACCACTGGTAAAACTTGGATGGATAGAAATCTAGGTGCAAGTCAAGTTGCCACGAGTAGTGCTGACGTTGCTGCTTATGGCGATCTATACCAATGGGGTAGATGCTCCGATGGACATGAAAAACGTACAAGTGGTATAACTTATACTCAAAGCACAACGGATTCACCAGGACATGGTGATCATATAGTAAACACTTCTGATTGGCGTAACCCACAAAACGATAACTTATGGCAAGGAATAACGGGAATTAATAACCCATGTCCAACAGGATATCGTATACCTACTGAAACGGAATTAAATGCTGAGCGTTTAACTTGGTCGAGTATCGACGCCGCAGGTGCTTTTGGCTCACCGCTTAAATTGACTGCAGGAGGCGCTAGGACTAACACCACTGGTGGTTTTGGAGCAGTAGGATCTTTCGGTTACTATTGGTCAAGTTCTCTTGACAATCTTGGTGGTGGTCTCGCTACCTCAAAAGGACTTATATTTAATAGTGGTTTTGCCGATGTTCTTGCTAGCGGAAGTAGAGGTTACGGATACTCTGTTCGTTGTATTAAAGATTAATAAATTCAACTATACCAAACTTTTCAACTTTGGATAGAAGTTCAAAAAACAGAAAAGTATAAAAAACTATAAAATGAGAATTCAAATTTTAGCATTAGCATTATTAATTAAGTTTATTTTACTCACTTGTAATGTGCATGCACAAAGTGTAGGGATAAATTCTACTGGATTAGCTCCAGATAATTCTGCTTTGCTAGATTTGAATTCTACTGACAAAGGATTCTTAATCACCCGTGTTGATACTGCAAACATCTTATCTCCGGCATTTGGATTAATGACTTTAGCACCAACTGATTCTTGCCTCTACCTTTATAATGGTATAGGCTGGGTGAGTATGGGAGGAGGAGGAAGTAACTGTATCTGTGATTTTAGTAACTCAGCTTGTCCAATACCAACAGCTGTAACCGCTTCAGTAAGTCCAAATCCAATATGTGTAGGCAATAACTTAATTTTAACAGGTGGAGCTACTGGAGCAACATCTTGGTTATGGACAGGACCCAATGCTTTTACTTCTACGATACAAAACCCTACAATAACAAATGTAACCTCTGCTGAAGCAGGGATTTATTCTTTGACAGCAAGCAATTCTTGCGGAGTTGCAACAACTGTAAACACAGCATTCGCAACAGTGAATACAGCTATTGCTACACCAGGCCCAATAGCAGGCTTAGCAACCCCTCCATGCGCGGCACTAGGGGTGACTTACTCTATCGCAGCTGTCAATGGTGCCTCAAGCTATAACTGGACAGTTCCAGCTGGTGCAACAATAATAACAGGCCAAGGCACACCATCTATAACAGTAGATGTTGGAACTATTACGAATGGTAATATATGCGTAACTGTTACAAATGCTTGCGGTACAAGTGCACCAAGTTGTTTCTCAATTACAGTAGGTGGATGCTCAGGACCTCCAGCACAACCAGCGCTTATTACCTCATTCTTTGGTTGCGGTACAGCAGCAAGTCCAGGTGTAGATTGTCCTAAATACTATAAGGTAACAGATGATTGTAATAATACATATCTTTGGACATTCCCTACAGGGTGGACTATATTATCAGGACAAGGTACTAATCAAGTACAGGTTCAACCTTCAATAACAAGCGGAGTCATAAGCGTAACACCTTCTAATGCCTGTGGAACAGGGCAAACACAAACCTTAGCTGTAACTCCAACAGGAACTAGCTATATATTTCCTCCTAATAATTCATCTGGTAATTTATTTATTTTCTCTAATTATAATGGAGGTGCACTCACTATCGATATAGATGTAGATATCCCTAATATTAAAATAGGAATTGTAAGTTATGAAATTATGACAGTTAACATAATTGGAGCTTATGCCGGAAACGTTACAAGTGTAGCATGGGCCGGATTTACTCCTGGAACTACAATAACAGGAGCTCCTGGCAGTATTGCAGTCACACCCCCAGTAACCTTAGCAAATTCATGTGGAAATACATCTATTATATGCAGCTATACTTGTCTTGAATCAGGTTGCGGAGGATGTAATACTCCTGATCAAATTGTACATTATTTCAATAACAGTGTGTTTTCTGGTAATACTTTCAATTTTCACCGCACACAATATGGAGTTTGGGGAAGTACACAATTTTTATCAACTGGAGCTGACTGTTCGTACTGATCCATTTAAATTGTTTTACAATGTCCACGTCCTTTCTGAAGAGAGTTAGAATGTAGTAATTCAACAAATAAGATTATCCCTTTAAGTCTAAAAACGTTTAATACTTAAATATATGTTTAAATGAGTTTTAATTAATAAAATCCTTCTATTTTCAATATTTCATCTTTAGAAATACAATTAAAGTCAGTTCAGACTCCTATTCCATATCATTTTCATAATGAGTTTTATAAAACACGAGATTCTAGATAGAAATATCAAGTTAAAAACGAAACAAAACTACTTTCTTGACCATCCTACTCAAAAATTTCATAAATTAGTAGTTAGATATTTTGGCCATATCATGCTAGACTAAAAGTCCTTTTTTGATATATGTCTTCTACTTTTAGAAAACAAATTAATTCAATGAAAAGTATTCATCTTCTTACATTCACCCTACTGATATTCATCAGTTTAAAAACGAATGCACAAGATGTTCACTTTTCACAATTTTGGAACACTCCTCTACTCCAAAACGCTTCTTTTGCTGGGAAATCGGGAGCAAATATAAGAGCTATTGTAAATCATAAGTCGCAATGGGGAAGTGTAACAACAAATCCTTTTAAATCTTATGGAGTTAATTTAGACATGCGACTTAATGGAAGTTCAAAAGACAATTTCTTTGGTGGCGGTATTTCGATGTACACTGATGTAGCTGGAGCTTCAAATATGCGTACAACTTTGGTTAATTTGGCAGCGGCTTATCATATTAAAATCGACAATAAGAACTTTATATCTGGAGGACTTCAGGCTGGTTTTAATCAGAAAAATATAGACAATACAGATTTGCGTTTTGACAATCAATTTGATGGTGCTGGACATAATTCAGGCTTAAGCTCAAATGAAAATCTAACTAATCTATCCGAAATAAAGCCTACAGCTTCCGCAGGAATCTCTTACATGTGGTCTAATGCCTTTGGAAAAGCAAGCAATAGAGCCATTAAAGGAAAGAAAGAGATTAATATTGGCTTGGCTGTTCATCATTTTAATTCGCCTCGATTTAATTTTGTTCAACAAGAAAAGCTAGGCTTAAAATATATCGCAAGTTTCGAAGGTTCTTTTAATGATCCTTCAACTCCATGGACAATAAAGCCGGCTGCGTTTATTGCGCTTCAAAGTAAAGCTTCAGATATAGTGTTCGGTTCTTTATTTGAGTACACATTAAATGAAAGTTCTCAGATTACAGATTTAAGAAATGAAGTGTCTATTGCATTCGGAGGATATTATCGATTTAAAGATGCGTTGATACCAACATTTCAAGTGCGATGGAACTCATTTGATATTGGCTTTAGCTATGATGTGAATTTATCTCAACTGAGTGGTGCTAGTCAAAATAATGGTGGGTTTGAAATAAGTTTGAAATATTGCTCATTACCCAAAAGGAAATCTGGCGCAAGATTCTTTTAAACAGTGTTTAATCGATAAAAAACGAGATAACCATAAAATTACAAATTTCACTTGAATTATTTTTAAATCATGTAGTACTTTTCAATACATTATACTCTCAATTCTGAATAAAAAATTAATATCATTTTTTTGAATCACATCATTATTTTAGCAATAGTTTTTTAGAGAAAATTGATGGGATGTTGCAGTAGATATGTTTCAAAAAAAATACCGTGGATTTATTGCTTTACAATATATCCACGGTAAATGTTTACAGAATCAACAACCAGAATCAAATCTAACTATTTCCTATGCAGGAACATAATTAAACTGTACCCCTTCAGTATCTTCCATCCACAATTCTTTGTTTTTTAATCTTATGATTTTAAATTCATCGATATTGTCAACACCTTCTTTTTTGTAAGTGAAGTAAACATATTCTTTTTCTTTGGCGAAGGCCCATGTTCCAAATCTCGTTAATGAATCGGCAACAAAAACGTCGAAAGAACCACTTTTATTGATTTTCAAAACTTCATTAGTTTGAAAGAGTTGCACATCACCTGAAGCAGAAATTCGCTTTTCTACTTTCCAATCTCCAGTTAATCTTGCTTTTTTAGTTAAAACACTAAGCATCGGACCCTCTTCGTATTTGTTACATGCTGTAAATACGAATACAACACTCAAGATCGCTAGGAAAAATTTAAAATTACTTTTCATTTTATTAATTATCAATTGAGTAACAAAAATATTGTTTAGAACCCATAACACAAAATTTAAACCTTCTTATTTAATGACTTTGAGGAAAAAAAAAGCGAGAAACATTTAGCTCCTCGCTTTTAAACTTTATAATGAGTTAGTCTCCAATGTTAAGGATAAAGAAACAACTACTCAATAAATTATTGAATAATCAATCTTTTTGCTTCAATTTTGCTTCCCTCACCAAATAATTGAACAAAGTAAAGTCCTTTTGTAAAAGTTGAAACATCAATATTTTTAGTTTCAAAATTATTTGTGTTTAAATTCAATACCTCAACACCTAAAGAATTTAGGATCTTTACAGTAGAAATATTTAAACCGTTTTCATTCTGAATTGAAATATACTCTGTTGCAGGATTAGGATAAAGGTTTATCCCTGTTTTCATTGATTCTGAAACAAGTCCAACTCTACCTTGACCTCCTTTTGCTCCCGCATCGATTGCTTCACCAGCAGTTGAATTATAAGCGTAATCTTTATAGGTAACAGTAGTTCCGTTTAATACAAATCTTACCCATCCGTAATAAACTTCCGTTCCACCTAAATTGAATTTCATAGCAAGATACTCATCTGCTCCTTCCGTTACAGTAGGGTTTGCACCTCCCCAAGCTGTGATTGAGGCATCTCCTTGACCTTCCCAATTATTAGAAGCATCTATTGTAAATCCATCAGCAACACAGTCTGGCGTATCCCAATCACCTGCTGTCATATTACCAATTGCGTGAATATTGTTATCTGCTCCTCCGTTCCAATAAGTGATGTAATCAGCTGTACCACTCCCGTCAGTAATTTCAAACTCTAATGTTCCGTCAGTATCAAAGTCAATTCCAGCAGGAATTCCATCAGTTATGTCAGTATAAACGATTTGAGCATTCATCGTTGAAGCCATAAACAATGCTGCAAATCCAGCTAAAAAGTATTTTTTTTCATATTCATTTGTTTTGATTTGCCTTTAGACGACAGGTAAAACAAAGGGTTGGCTTTTTATATAATTATTTTAAAAAGAAAGGTGGAATTCTTCGATAGAAACGAAGAATTCCACCTTAAATTAAGAATATCAGCTGCATAGCCTTTAGTATAATTAAAGAATTGAGAAATAGAAAATAGATTATTTTGAATCAATTACAGATTAAAAATTATTTTATTTTTTTTTGAAGCGGTGATCAACGCCAAATTCATCTTCCAGCAAAATCTCTTTATTTTTAAGTTTTATGATCCTAAACATCTTATAAGATGAAGGCTTGAAGTAATCATTGGTAATAGAAATGGATTCTTTATCTTTTATGAATTCCCAATTTCCAGTAAACCTAGTAGTATCTACTGTATATGTTATTAATCCGTCCTTGAAGATTTCCATTTCTCGAATCCCTTCATTTTTTACTTCAAAACCATTGCCTGAATAGGTCAATTGTTTTTCCCATTTCCCTGTGATTCTTTGTTTTTTAGTTAAAATAGTTAATCCAGGACCCAATTCATACTTGTTACATGAAGAGAATATTAAAACAAAAGATAAAAAAGCAAATAGAAATTTGAGAATGTTTTTCATAATAATAGTTTTTTTTTTAATTATTAATTAATGTTTAATATTTAACGTGTTTATCGCTAGACGGTTGTTTTTTTTAATGATTAAGGTTTAAGGTTTAATTATTAACGTGTGTTTTTAATGTTTAAGTAGAAAGTTTCAACCCATTAAACATTAATAATTCACCATTAATAATTACAAAAGCTTTTCCTTCAAAAACTGACCCGTATAACTTTCCTTCACTTTAATGATATCTTCTGGTGTTCCTTGAGTTACGAGATTCCCTCCATTTACTCCACCATCAGGACCGAGGTCAATTACCCAGTCTGCGTTTTTAACGACATCCATATCGTGTTCAATTATAACAACAGAATGTCCGATATCGATTAATCGATTCAATGAAATCAATAATTTATTGACATCATCAAAATGTAATCCTGTTGTTGGTTCGTCAAAAATGAACAATGTCTTAGTTGGATTCTTTGCTTTCACTAAGAACGAGGCCAATTTAATTCTTTGTGCTTCTCCTCCTGATAACGTTGAAGAAGATTGTCCCATCGTTAAATAACCTAATCCAACATCGACCAAAGGCTGAATTTTATCCACTATTTTCTTTTCTAAATTACCTTCTTTCGATTTAAAAAATTCTAACGCTTCTTCGATATCCATTGACAATAAATCAGCAATCGATTTATCTTCATATTTAATTTCTAAAGCGTCGTCTTTATATCTCGAACCTTTACAAGCTTCACAGGTCAACTGAATATCCGCCATAAACTGCATTGAAACAGTAATTAAACCTTCTCCTTCGCAGACTTCACATCTTCCTCCAGGAACGTTGAAACTAAAGAATCCTGGTTTCAAGTTTCGCATTTTTGATAATTTCAAACGAGAATATAAAGTCCTTATTTCATCAAATGCCTTCACATAGGTCACGGGATTACTTCTAGAAGAACGTCCAATCGGATTCTGATCTACTAATTCTATTGCTTCAACTTCTGAAAAATCACCTGTAATTTCAGCGTGCTTACCAATTGGATTTCCATGAATTCCTAATTGTTTTGATAAGGCTGGATATAAAATATCTTTAATTAATGTCGACTTCCCAGAACCACTTACGCCAGTAACGCAAACCATACCATGTAAAGGAATTTTAACACTGATTTTCTTTAAATTATTCTCTGATGCCTCAATAATATGAATAGCGCTTTTTAAATTTCGCCTCTTAGCTGGAACGGGAATTTTAGCTCTTCCAGTTAAATAATCAGCGGTTAGACTGTTTTTCGCATTAATTAATTCCTTGTGCGTTCCTTGAAAAACTAATTCCCCTCCATTTACTCCAGCCAGCGGACCAATATCGATTATTTCATCGGCTGCTTGCATAATTGCTTCTTCATGCTCCACAATGATTACGGTATTTCCTAAATCTTTCAATTCATTCAAAACACCTACTAATTTCTCAATATCTTTTGGGTGCAATCCTATACTTGGTTCATCCAAAATATACATTGAACCGACCAAACTACTTCCTAAAGAAGTCGCTAAATTGATTCTTTGAGATTCTCCACCAGATAAAGTATTGGCTTGTCTATTTAAAGTTAAATAACCCAAACCAACTTCATTCAGCCAATTTAAACGGTTTTGAATTTCTGTTAAAATTCGCTTTCCAATCTCTAATTGTTGTGCATCTAATTCAATATTCTCAAAAAACACCAAATTATCCTCAATGGAAGTCAAAATCATTTCTGAAATGTTCTTCCCTCCTAGTTTTACATAATTGGCATCTTTTCTTAACCGTGTTCCTTTACAATCTGGACATTTCGTTTTACCACGAAAACGCGCCAACATAACACGCACATGAATTTTATATTTTTTGGTATTTAAGTAATCGAAAAAATCATTTATTCCATTTATTCCTCTTCTACCATTCCAAAGAATGTCATATTCCTCATCCGTTAAATCCTTAATTGGTCTATGAATAGGGAAGTCAATTGAAGATGTTTGGGAAATGAATTGATTCAAATATTCGCTCATTTTCTCGCCTTTCCAAGGAATTACAGCTTGGTCATAAAGCGAACGTGAACGATCTGGAATAACTAAATCTTCATCCACTCCAATTACAGATCCGAAACCTTCACAAGTTCCGCAAGCTCCGTAAGGATTATTGAAAGTAAAAAAATGTAAATTGGGCTCAGCGAATTGCATTCCATCTAATTCAAAACGATTAGAAAACGGAATAATCTCTTCATTTTTAGGGAAATAAATCCAACATTCACCATCACCTTCAGCAAAACTCAATTGAATGGAATCTGCTATTCTTGATTGGTGATCTTCATCTTCTTTACGAACTCCTAAACGGTCGATTACCAATTCTAAAGTCTTGATTTTCTTTAAAGATTTCTCAAGTGCTTCATCCACTTTTAAAACTTCTCCATCAATGCGAATTCTGGCAAAACCTTGTTCCTTAAAGATGTTTAATTGACGTTCAATTCCGTAGCGTTCATAATTCTTAACCGGAGCTAAAACCATGAACTTTTCACCTTCTTCCTTGCTATTAATCAAATTCACAACATCAGTAACATCGTGTTTCTTTACTTCATTTCCACTAATTGGCGAATATGTTTTTCCTACACGTGCAAAAAGGACTTTTAAATAATCATATATTTCTGTAACCGTTCCCACAGTTGAACGCGGATTGGTTGAAGTAACTTTCTGTTGAATGGCAATTGCAGGTGCAACTCCTTTAATGAAATCAACACTTGGCTTGTCTAATTTACCAAGGAATTGTCTTGCATAAGCAGATAAACTTTCAATATATCGGCGCTGACCTTCGGCATACAAAGTGTCAAAAGCCAAAGAAGATTTTCCAGAACCTGACAATCCAGTAATCACAGTCATTTTTCCATGTGGAATTTTAACTTCGATGTTTTTAAGATTGTGTTCTTTGGCTCCTTTTATGTGTATAAATTCAGTTCTCATTTTAAAAAAAAATTACGAATTATCAATTTGCGAATTACGAATTGACGTTACGAATTATCAATTATTAATCCTCTTGTTCTTCCAGTAATTGCTTGTTGTATGTCTCCGAATAAACACCACCTAAGTCCAAAAGTTCATCATGTGTTCCTTCTTCTATTTTTCCACCTTCAGCTAAAACCAAAATTCTATCCGCATTTCGAATTGAAGAAACTCGGTGACTTACTATCAATGAAGTTGTTCCATGAAGCGTCTCTTTTAAATTATTCAAGATAATCTCTTCTGTTTCGGTATCAACAGCAGATAAACAATCATCAAAAATCAATAATTTTGGTTTTCTGATTAAAGCTCTTGCAATGCTTATTCTTTGTTTTTGTCCACCACTAAGATTCACACCTCGTTCTCCTAAAACAGTATCTAAACCTTGTTTAAAGTCTTTGATATTGTGCCAAACATGCGTTGTTTCCAAAACTTTGATTACATCTTCTTCGGTAGCTTCTTGATTTGCAGCCAATCCAAACCTTACATTATTCCGAATAGAATCTGAGAATAAGAATACACCTTGTGGCACGACTCCAGCTTGTTTACGGTAATCATTTACGTTGATATCCTTCAAATCTTTTCCATCAATTGCTATAGTTCCAGAAGTTGGATCAAATTGTCGCATCAATAAATTAATAACGCTTGTTTTCCCAGAACCCGTTCTACCAATTATGGCCAATGTTTCGCCTTTTTCAATGGTAAAACTTAAGTCCTTTACTGCCTGAATACCAGAAGTAGGAAAAGTATAACTTACATTTTTGAATTCAATATCTCCATCAAAAACAAAAGGTGCATTCGTCGCATTTTCAACGTCTGGTTTTTCGCTTAAAAACTCATTAATTCGCTCTTGACTTGCTGCAGCTCGTTGAATCATAGAGGTTACCCAACCCACACTCGCTAATGGCCAAGTCAACATATTAACGTAGAAAATAAATTTTACGATATCTCCTGAAGTCAATCCATTTTGTGTTTCAAAAGAAAGAATTCCTCCAAAATAAATAACCATGATTGTACTCAGTCCAATTAAAAAAGTAATCGTTGGCATGAAGAAAGCATTTGTCTTCACTAAATCCATGTGACGATCTAAATATCCTTTCACATGAACATTAAAATCAGCTTGGAACTTTTCTTCCGCACCGTAAGCTTTCAACACCGTAATTCCGGAAAATGATTCTTGTACTTTCGTTGAAATCTTCGATTGTTGAAACTGAACTTTAACACTTTGTTTATTTACAATACTTGAAACTTTGTAAATAATAAAAGTCAATAATGGAAGTGGCAATAGCGTATAAAATGTTAATTCAGGACTAATATTCACCATAAAAGTTACGGTAAAAGCAAAAAGAATACTCGTACTAATTGTGTACATTATTCCAGGTCCTAAATACTGTCTCACATAAGAAACATCTTCAGAAATCCTGTTCATTAAATCACCTGTGTTATTTCTTTTGTAAAAGTTATACGAAAGCTTTTGATATTGCGCATAAATTTCATTTTTCAGGTCATATTCAATATATCGAGAAACAACAATTATAGTTTGGCGCTGCATGAATAAAAAGATTCCTTTTCCCAGCGAGAGTAGAATATACATTCCACCTAAAGACAATGCAAAATTGAGCCAATTATCAGCATCAAAACCAGATTTGAATTGATCTACAGCATCACCCACAATAACGGGCATATTTACATATAGAAAGTTGGATCCTATAATGAACAAAACACCTAATAAAAGGCGCCATTTGTACTTAAAAAAATATTTGTTGAGATAGCTTAGAGACTTCATCTATTAATTTCCTATTTTTGCACAACGAATGAGCATTTTTTGTTCTACAAAAGTAGCCATTTGATTTTATATGAAGTATAAAAAAGCATAATACAATGATAGAAACAAGAAAAGTTACCGCTGAGGATTTGGTAGACAATCCAGTCATTGCAGCAATGAGTGAATATGATCACGAGCAACTATTATTTTGTAATGATAATGCAACGGGATTAAAAGCAATAATCGCTGTGCATAACACAACGTTAGGTCCTGCCTTGGGAGGAACAAGAATGTGGATGTACAACAACGAACTTGAGGCAATAAATGACGTTTTGCGTTTGTCTCGTGGTATGACTTACAAAAACTCTATCTCTGGATTGAATTTAGGAGGTGGTAAAGCTGTAATCATTGGTAATTCTAAAACCATGAAATCGGAAGCCTTATTCCGCAGATTTGGGAAGTTTGTAAACGGTCTTGCTGGTAGATACATTACTGCTGAGGACGTTGGGATTTCTCCAATAGACATGACATGGGTAAATATGGAAACTGACCACGTTGTAGGTTTACCTGGTAAAAGTGGAGATCCTTCACCAATTACTGCTTTGGGAACTTACATGGGAATGAAAGCTTGTGCTAAAAAACAATTCGGAAGTGATAGTTTAGCAGGTAAAAAAGTAGCAGTTCAAGGAGTTGGACATGTTGGTGAATACCTTGTGAAGCACTTACGTGAAGAAAATGCAGAGGTTTATATTTCTGATATTGACGAAGGTACTTTAAAGCATGTTTCTGAAACTTACGGCGCTAAGGTTGTAGGTTTGAATGAAATTTATGACATCGATATGGACATTTATGCTCCATGTGCTTTAGGTGCAACGGTAAATGATGACACACTTTCTCGTTTGAAATGTTCAATCATTGCTGGATCTGCAAATAACCAATTGGCAAACGAAATTAAGCATGGTCAAGCTGTTCTTGACAAAGGAATTATTTATGCTCCTGATTATGCAATTAATGCTGGTGGTGTAATTAACGTTTACGCAGAGTTAACGAGTAATACATCTGCTTGGGCATTACAAAAAGCAGAAGGTATTTACGATACAATTTACGAAATCATAAAACGTTCATCAGACGAAAACATTCCAGCTTATGCTATTGCAAACAAAGTAGCTGAGGAAAGAATTGAAGCTGTTGGTAAAGTTAAATTACCTTATTAAGATAGATGTTAAACAGAAGACACTTACGTATAAAAGTACTCCAAACACTTTATGCTTTTTCACAGCATGAGGACAAAGAGTTTTTGTGGGCTAAAAAAGAACTATTCAAAGCAGTTGACCAAATGTATGAATTGTACATTTCGTTGCTCATGATTTTCCCTGAGTTAAAACTAAAGGGAGAACATCGTGTGGAAGAGAATAAAAAGAAAATGTTACCAGCGGAAGAGGATCTAAATCCAAATCTGAAGTTCATTGACAATAAAATTATTCAAATCCTTGAAGAAAGTGCAGAATTGCGTCATCAAGCAGAAGACAACAAAGCCAATTGGATTGGTGATGATCGTCAGGAGTTGATACGTAAAATGTATAATCACATTCGTCAATCAGAGATTTACTTTGAATTCATGAATAATGAAAAAGAAGGCTTTGAAGAGGACAAAGAGTTTATTGTTCAGTTATTTAAAACTGAAATAGCGAACTTTCCACTTTTATACGATTATCTAGAAGAAAGAAGCGTTTATTGGATGGACGATATCGATTTGGCTTGTTCTATGGTGATTAAAACCATCAAAGGATTCAAAGAAGGTAGCGAAGAACATGCTATTTTACCTTTGTACAAACCAAATGACGATGAAGAAGATTTTATTGCTGACTTATTGAGACAAGCAATTAAAAATCGTCCTGAGAATTTGAAAATCATCGATGAATTAACGGAAAACTGGGAACTTGATCGTATCGCTAAAATGGATGTTTTATTGATGGAATTGGCGATTACTGAGTTAACAACATTCAGTAATATCCCTACTAAAGTTACATTGAACGAGTACATCGAAATTTCTAAATTTTACAGTACTCCAAAAAGTAATGCGTTCATCAATGGAATTTTAGACAAAGCGATCACGAAACTTGAAGGTACTGGTGACATTCAAAAAGTGGGTAGAGGTTTAATGAAATAAAAAACAATAAGATGAAAAAAGTATTTTTAATGGCTGTAATTTCTCTTGGTCTACTTTCATGTGGAGGAGGACAAACAGAAGCACAAGTTGGGCAATATACGACTATTGAAGTTCAAGAGTTGTACAATGCCGGTTCTGTTGCTAAAGGAGAAATCGTTGAGGCAGAAATCAAGATGAAGAATACAGGAGATTATCCACTTGTAATAGCGAAAATTTCTGCTGCATGTGCTTGTACAGTTTCAGAATATGATCAAGAGCCAATACAACCAGGAGAAACAACAATCATCAGAGCTTCAATCAATACAGATGAAACAGGGAATGGTGTAATTAGAAAGCCAATATCAGTATCGGCAAATACACGTCCGTCTTCAACTGTTATTATGATTCAAGCAACGGTTTTAGACTAGTCTAAACAATAAATAGAATTTTAAATTTTAAATTAAAAAGTAAGTTATGGGAGAAGGTGGAATGCAATTAGTTATGTTATTACTTATTTTGGGTGTATTTTATTTCTTTATGATACGTCCACAAATGAAAAAGCAAAAAGAGCTTAAAAAGTTCCGTGAGACATTAGCTGTAGGAGACAAAGTTGTTACTATCGGTGGAATCCACGGAAAAGTATTGGAAATGGGTGATACAAGCATCTTGCTAAGTTGCGAAGGGAGTTCTAAGATTCGTGTAGAGAAATCTGCAGTTTCTACTGGAGCAGATGAGCAACAGTTAGCACAAGCAAGCAAATAAGATTTTTGTTTATAAAGCCCAATAGCTGCTTTGCACTCATTTTTAAAAACAGTTATCCCAACTTATATAGTCGGGATGCTTTGGATTTTAAAAATAAATGCGCCACATCGAAAATGATCAGTGCAGCGCTTGCTATTGAACTTTCTAAATCAAAAATTAGTTTCTACTCTTAGAAATTAGTTTCTTTCAAAAATATTTAAAGACCAGTTTTGACATTTGATGTCGGAACTGGTCTTTTTGGTTTTGTGATGAATAAGTAAGCTCTAGTTTATAAAAGATATTTTTTCTAGGCATTCAATGCATTTCAGTTACTTTACCAATAAACAAAAAGAGATCCTATTATTTCAAGAAATCACAGATTTCAGAAATAGAAGGATGACATTTCCACAAGCTCACATCGGCAGACTAGCCAACGGATAACGCTTTGAAATTGAGATATTCTTCGGTGAATGAGTTTATTGAAGGTACCGAGATAAATGGATTCTTCATTTCGACTGTTGCCTTCGACAGGATAGTCAACGGATTACTCTTCGAAATTGGAATGTTCATCGGTGACTGAGCTTGCCGAAGGTGCCGAGATAAATGGATTCTTCATTTCGACTGTTGCCTTCGACAGGATAGCACACCGCTATGCAGCTCATGGTTTAACGTATTTAATCAAAAAGGAGGAGAGAAAGAACTAATTGTTCCTTCTGCCCTATTGAAAAAAACAGATTCCTAAATAACCACTGAGAATCACAAATTACCAATTGTCAATTATTATTATTTGTCAATTTTTCATTTTCGATTTGCTTCTGTCTTGCCATTTCTTCCAATTGTTTTAGTTTTTCCTTGTTTTGCTTTTTACTCTTTTTGTACTCCTTTTTCTCTTTTTTAAATTCTTCTTTACTTAAAATATCGAATGTAGGATCAAAATCAACTTTTCCGCTTTTGATGTCGTTAATCACACATTCAATTACAAAATCTTCAGTGTTTGGATAGTAAACTGCATCTAAATCCTGTTCGAAGAAGCCAGCCAATCCATTATAAATAGAGGCTTGCATTCCACTTTTGTATTTTGCGATGATTTCTGTTACTGTCATTCCTGTTTCACGATAAATTAATTTCGTGAGTACGATTCCTTCTGACACATATAAATCCCTTAGCAGAAACTTAAAGTCATCCTTTAAAGAATTGTGTGCTTTTCGCATCATCTTGTTTTGCTTGCGGTTTTTATTGATGTCCTCTAATTCATTGTCTAAAGAATCAATTACCCGAGCAGCTTCTAAAGCTAATGGATAAACTCTCCTTACTCTGCGCAAGGCATTTCTGTATTGATTCTTAAAATCGCTTGGAACATCGAAGCTTTCAAATTCTTGAAGGCGTCTAATCAAGGAATCCGCATAAGTGCTGTCTACCTCTTCAGTTTGACTAAAAGTAAAGCCAGAAAACATCAATGTAAACAGCATTACTGAGAGCCCTTTTAAGATTATATTTTTATACATGTCTTTCATTAATTTAATAACGAAGAAGTATAAGCAAATATTTTGCCATTAAAAAAACACTCAACTTCTTAGAGTACAAAAATGTGTTTGATTTGGTTGTTGAAAAAAATTAATTTAATTTCGAAGAACACAACTAACATTATTCTTATGTTGAGTTAACGAGGTTTTCATTTATTTTTTGAAGGTAAATATCGTGGATAGAGAAGGGATGGTGATTTTAAAAATTAATAAATTAGTTGTGTGAAATCAATTTTAAAAGTTATTAAAATGCATACATTCACTATAACAAATAATTTATTGGAAATTGACGCAACTCAAAGAGAACTTATTGATCCAAATGACCCTTTTGCTAAAGAAGAAAGAGCAATTAGCACTTATTACGGTTTACTCTTAGAAATAGAAAATAATTCAAATGGATTTGACAGTATAACAGAGGCACAAATAAATCAAATAGAATTATTTGCAGATGCTGATTTAGCCATGGCTTCGAACTTTAATAATCTTTTAGTTTATGCTGAAAAAAGACCTGAAGAAAGAAAACTTTGGAGTCCTATTCAACTTGGCGAAACCAACAAAAGTGCTATTTCACAAAACAACTTTAAAGTAACTCAAAGTTCTATTAAACAAGATGTTTCAATGCTCCTGTACCCTAATCCTTCAAACGATGAGTTAAACATCAATTATACTGTAGAAGATGAAAGCGGTGTTCTAAACATCACAATTCATAATTTATTAGGAAAACAAGAGTTTCAACAAGAACTAATCGATCACCAAGGAAGTATTAAGATAGAAACTAATCGTTTATCTAATGGAGTTTATATTGTAAACTTGAGAAACAACGGTGGGGTTTTAGAAACTAAGAAATTGGTTATTCAACATTAATCTTTAAAAACTTTTAAGATGTTAAAAAACATAGTTTTTCTCATTTTTGTTTTCCAACTTTCAATGGTTATTAGGGCTCAAATGGATTTATTTAACAACACGTATGATTTTCATAGTGATTTAGTTCCTAATGCTTGGTTGAATATGTTAGTTAGAAACGATACTTTAATTTTGATAGGAACTTCCTCACATCCAACTTTTAATCGATTAGAAGTAGGTTCAACATGTCTTTCTGGTGGTAGTAATATGGTTGTAAACAGTATTTGGAATCCTATTTATGAAGGGTATTACTCTGGAATTGGCTCTAACCTTTGGAGTGACCCCCTAACAAGTAATTTATTTATTACGGGACCAATTGTTAGCAATGCCTTCTTCGCAAAAGGTTTCATAGCTCGAACGAATATTTCAGGGGATTCAATCAAAGTTTTTAATACTGTATTAGACACGACCGATATACAATCTTCTTATTACAATCCAATTGAAGGCTCAATTGTCCTAGCTGGCATTAAAGCAGGTAACAATGGAAAAACAGATATATGGCTAACTAAATATGACACATCAGGCACACTACTTTGGGAAAATACTTTTGGTGGTGCAGCTAGTGAAGTTTCTTTCTCATTAGATAGAGCACACGATGGTGGATATGTTATTGGTGGATTCACTTACTCCTACGGTTCCGGATTGCGAGATGTTTATGTGGTTAAAACAGACAGTATGGGCGTTTTTGAATGGCAAAGGGTTTTTGGAGATATTCATAACGATGTAGGTTTTGTAAAAGCATTAGAAAATGGTGATATTTTGGTTTATGGTGGGACATCAAAATTGTCTTCAGGAGAAGGTGATGCTTTTGTAAAGAAACTTGATAGTTTAGGAAGTGAAAAATGGCATAATGAATATGGATATGGTTTAAATGTTAATGAGATATTTCAGGCAATGGCTATTTCTTCTACTGGCTATTTGTTTGCGGGCGCATCAACTGATGCTAACGACAACAACCCACTTGGTTGGCTTTTAAAAACAGATTTCGATGGCAATGAATTGTGGAGCAGAAGATTTAGAAAACGAGACAACGACAACTATTTTAGAGATGTTTTAGAACTGCCCAATGGAGATATTATGGCGTGTGGTTTTGTATTTTCAGAAGGAAATCTTTCTCAAGATGCTTGGCTGGTGCGCACCAACTGTTTAGGGTTTGATACTTTACCCGAAGCCAATGGAGAAGTGGTCGTTTTAGCAGAAAAAAAAGTACGCTTACAAAACATGAGCAAAGCATGGGGTAATTGTATTATTGATTGGGGAGATGGAACAAGTAATTATTTATACGAAGATTATTCAACTTACATAGAACATATTTATCCAAATACACAGGCTAGAACAATTAAAATTACTGCAATTGCTTGTGGAGTTGAAGACACAATAAGCTTTACTGTTGTTCCCACAATGGTAAATGTCACCAAAGAAACTTTAGACAGTTTTTCTCTTTATCCAAACCCCACAAGCGATAAGGTAACGCTTCAAATTCCAGCATTTCAAGAAGGTGATTATTCTGTTAGTTTTTATAATAATCTAGGAAAACGAGTGGCTATTTCTCCAATTTCAACAGGAAAGGGATATGAAATAAATACATCAGAAATTTCACGAGGAATGTATCAAGTGGTTTTGGTGCATAGGAATGGTGTGAGGAGTGTTAAGAAATTGGTTGTGCATTAATTAAATATATCATAATGGAATTTTTCAATAGGACACATAATGTACTGGTTAGCGATGCTTCTCAAAGAGAAGGTTTAGATATAGCTGACCCAATTTCAAAAGAAGAAAGAGCAATCATTTCTTTTTATAATGTTTTGTTAGCTATAGAAAACAATTCAAATAGTTTAGATAGCTTATCCGAAGCACAATTAAATCAATTAGAATTGTATGCTGACAAAGATTTAGGAATGGCTTCAAACTTTAATAATTTATTGGTATATGCCAATAAGCGACCAGAAGAAAGGAAGCTTTGGAGTCCTCTTGAAATTTGGGGTTCTAGCAAAAGTTCAATGCAACAAAATAATTTCGAAGTTACTGATATTAAGATTAAAGTGGAAGATTTGTTGTCTATTTTTCCTAACCCATCAAACGGAGAACTGAACATTAATTATACTGTAGAAAATGAAAGTGATGCATTAAATATTACAATCCATAATATGTTAGGTAGAGAGGTGTTTCAACGAAGTTTAATTGATCACCATGGGAGCATTAAAATTGAGATAAATAATCTATCCAATGGCGTTTATGTTGTAAGTTTAAAAAATAACGAACGTAATTTAGAAACGAAAAAACTAGTTATTCAACATTAATCTTAAGAACTAAAGTATGTTTAAAAATATCGCTTTGATTATTTTCCTGCTTCAACTCTCTTTAGTGAGTTGGTCTCAGATGGATTTGTTCAATAAGACTTATGATTTGGGAGCTCTAGGTGAAGCTGATGGATTTACCGATTTACGTTACAAAAATGACACTGTTTATGTTTCTGGCTCCACTTTTGGTTGGGGGTTTGGATATAGACACTTTAGTTCATTCAATATTAATACCCCTCAAAACATTGCCACTTATAAATTTATGAACAATACAATAAACTCATATTATCCTGGATTAGGTAAGAGTTTAATGGTGGGTGTTAACAAATTAATTATGACTGGCTCTGTAGATGGAGATAGCATACCAGATGCTTTAAGTTATGCACTAATTACAAATTTCAATGGTGATTCTTTACGGACAGTTTTTTTCCCTGACTCCACTTATATCCAAGCTAGTTTGTTAGGGATTTCTGAAGAATTTATTATTTCCGCTGGCTCAAAAACTACTAACAGTAATATTGATTTTTGGCTAGTAAAATATGATACTTCAGGTAACATTATTTGGGAAAACAATTACGGTGGAAATTCTATAGAAGAAGTTTTTTCTTTAGATCACACCTCCGATGGAGGTTACGTAATGGCCGGTTACACAAATTCATTCGGCTCAGGATTACGAGATGTTTACGTCGTAAAAACCGATAGTATGGGCATTTTTCAATGGCAAAGGGTTTTTGGAGGTGTTAAAAATGATATAGGCTTTGTAAAAGCATTAGAGAACGGTGACATATTGGTATATGGTGGCACAGTTAACAGCATATCAAATGAAACGTCGTCCTATATAAGAAAGTTTGATAGTCTAGGAATTGTTAAATGGCATAAAGAATATGGATACAGCATTAACTATGATGATGTAATTCAAAGTATGTCTTTATCAACCACAGGCTACATATTTGCAGGTTTTTCTAAGGACGCCACAGACAACAACCCCTTGGGTTGGCTTTTAAAAACAGATTTCGATGGTAATGAATTATGGAGCAGAAGATTTAGAAAGCGCGATAGCGATAACTATTTTCGGGATGTACTCGAACTACCCAATGGAGACATCATGGTTTGTGGGTTTGTGTTTTCAGAAGGAAATCTTTCTCAAGATGCTTGGCTGGTGCGTACCAATTGTTTAGGGTTTGATACATTGCCCGAAGCCAATGGAGAAGTGGTGGTTTTAGCAGAAAAAAAAGTGCGCTTACAAAACATGAGCAAAGCATGGGGTAATTGTATTATTGATTGGGGAGATGGAACAAGTAATTATTTATACGAAGATTATTCAACTTACATAGAACATATTTATCCAAATACACAGGCTAGAACAATTAAAATTACCGCTATAGCTTGTGGTGTGGAAGACACGATGAGTTTTACTATTGTACCAACGATGGTAAATGTTACTAAAGAAACGTTAGACAGTTTTTCTCTCTATCCAAACCCCACAAGCGCTAAAGTAACACTTCAAATTCCTGCATTTCAAGACAATGACTATGAGGTTAGTTTTTATAATAATCTAGGAAAACGAGTGGCTATTTCTCCAATTGCAACAGGAATAGGTTATGAAATAAATACATCTGAAATTTCACGTGGAATATATCAAGTGGTTTTGGTGCATAGAAATGGGGTGAGGAGTGTTAAGAAATTGGTTGTGCAGTGATAAACAATTACGAATTTTTAATTAAGAATCCACGAATTAAAATATTAACAGTTTGTCCTTGGAATAGGAATTTGATTGCGAAATTAAGGTGGAATTAAAAACAGAGACTAGTCCCTGTTTTTCTTGAAGTACTTAATGGTATTCTTAATTCTAAGGAATCAAAAAATTATATCCTAAAGCCTGTAATTCAAAAATCCTTACATAAGCATTGTCCACCACTTGGATTCCTTTTGGAAGATCTTCTTTTGTTACTCCAAGTTTATTCATCGCCACAGCACAAACTGAAACTGTAATTCCTTCATTCATGTGATCGGATATAAAATCATGCAAATCTTTATTGTCCTTGATGTCTTTAACGACTTTACTCCAAATCACAATCTCATAATTTTCTATTTCTACTCCACTTTGCTTTAGTTGTTCATACATCATGAACGCAGATCGCAATGGTCGTTCCTCAGAAACTCCAAAACCGATATTTGGTGTTTTGTTTAGGGTTTCCACAACTGATTTATCAATTAACTTTGGAGTTTCTTGTGCCATTAAAGTTGTTGACAATAACATTACCATTGCTAAGCTTAAAAATCGAATCGTTTTCTTCATCTCTATTATACGGTTTAATATTAATTGCTCAATATACCTGAGCTTGGAAGAATAGGGTGTAACAATTGTTACTTGTTGGAAAGTGTTAACTTAAATTGGAATTGTGTATTACTCTGGTGGCTTCGATGTTTTCGACTAGCTAAGAATATCGATGTGGTCTTATTTGAATAAGTTAAGATTAAACAAGAGTTCTTCCACGAGGTAAAACCTCGCGGGAACTCTTGTTGCAAGTAATAAACGGTCAAAAAAGAGGGTTAAAAATAATGACGCCGTAGCGTCATTATTTTTAACCCTCTTTTTTGAAAACATACCTTCGCAAAAAACGTTACCGCGAGGTTTTACCTTGTGGTTTAGTTTTTTTTTATCCACTTGATTTTAATGATTTGAATTCTATTTCAAAAACAACATCTTTGACAAGTTACCGCATTACAATAACACAGAATTCGAAATTTGAACGCAAAGACTACTTCAAAGCAAAATGTTTCTCTGCCTTCTCTGCAATTTGACCACCAATAGCCAACGAAGCTGTTGCCGCAGGAGAAGGAGCATTTAAAACGTGAATTGAATGTCCGTGGTATTCTATTCTAAAATCATCTCTTGTGTCACCATCTTGACCTAAAAGCAATGCTCTTACACCAGAACCACCTGGTCGTAAATCATCCATTTCTAATGAAGGAATTAAACCTTGAAGTGTTTTTAAGAATAACTTTTTAGAGAATGCTCTTCTGTATTCATCAACTCCAAATTTCATATTCTTGAAAAATAATTTCCATGTTCCGCTATACGCCAAAGCATCAAATGTATCTTTCATGTTGAAATCGGTTTTACCATATCCTTCACGTTTGAAAGTGAAGACCGCGTTTGGTCCACATTCCGTATGTCCATTCGTCATTCTTGTGAAATGTACACCCAAGAATGGAAAATCTGGATTTGGAACTGGATAAATTAAGTTTTTCACTTTGTGTTGTGCCTGATCTGTGAGTTCATAATAATCTCCTCTAAATCCAACCACTTGTTCTTTTAGTTTTACGCCATCTTTTCTAGCTAAACGATCAGCTTGAAGTCCAGCACAAAAGATTAAATGTTTCGCTTTAAATTTCTTCGTTGCTCCAACAACTGTTGAATAATCTTCGTGTTTTTCGACACCAATAACTTCCTCACCAAGAACAGTTTTAGAATTGCTATTCATTCCTTCAGCGTTGGCAATCATTTTTTCTGTGGCGTCTCTATAATCGATAATTCCTGTACATGGAACCCAAATCCCAGCGATTCCTTCTACGAAAGGTTCGTGTTCTTTAACTTGTTCTCCTGTGATTTTCTCAATTCCTTCTGTGTTGTTTTTTAAACCATTTTCAAAAATCTTATCCATAAAAGGAAGTTCCGATTTCTTTGTAGCGACAACCACTTTTCCACAAACATCGTGAGGAACCTTGTTATCCTTGGCGAATTGAACCAATTCATGACGACCTTTCACGCAATTTTCGGCTTTAAGAGAACCCGGTTGGTAATATAATCCAGAGTGAATCACTCCTGAGTTATTTCCCGTTTGATGATCTGCAAAACGCTTCTCCTTTTCAATTAAAATGATATTTAATTCTGGATTGCGTTTTTGAAGCTTGTAAAATGTTGCTGCACCAACGATTCCTCCTCCTATAATTGCGATGTCGTATACTTGATTTTCCACGTAAATGATTTTGTACAAAAGTAGTAAAATTGTTAATGGTTAATTGTCAATTATTAATTGTTAACGCGGAATTACTAGTCAAAGAATAATTTCCCTACTTAGTTAATCAAATCAGGGATGATTATAACTAATTCATAATTTTGATATGATGCTTTCCATAACAATCTATTTTCTTCATTTAATTCTAAAATGATTTCCATCAATAAATGTAAAATATCCATTTTGAAATTCACCGATCACAGATTGTTCATTAGCAGCATAAAATGCTTTGGTAAAAAAGCGCTTCCTAAATACAATCACCATTCTTTTATCTTCTTTTTCCATAATTAAAGAAGCTTATTCTCCTCCCATTGTTGAAAATGAAAAATGCACACTTAATAGAGAAGTATCAATAGTAATGTTATAATCAGCTGTTCGCGAACCTTCTACGGCGAAAAAAGCTATACTATCAATGAGTTCTTTAGAACTAATATTGGTAAACTTTATTGAGTAAGATTTTGTAAACCAGTTTTGAGCTGAGACCGAATTAAATAGTAAAACAAAAGATAAAGTCGAAAAGAGAATTACACAGCGCATGACTATTCGTACAGATGAACATGAAATCGGTTCAAATAAATGATAAATATTAATCAAATATTCAAATCAACAATTTTGAAACTAAATCAGCGATAATCTCACCAAATTCGTAATTAAAAATTCGTAATTCCTAATTAATTAGTCTTCATAATTATCAACCCAAATCTCTGGAAAAAACTTACGCTGTTGATACCTAGGATGCAAATATTTCTTCCATTCACTTCCTCCGGTCGCTGCTTGATTTTCTCCTTTTTTATCTAAATAATGTTGCGCTGTTTCTAAATGCACCATCGGCCATTTAACATTGTACAATTGATCAAATTCTTTTAAAATCTCAACTAATTCTGGAGAAGGATTTTTTATTTTAGCAAATTTCTGCGCTAAGTTTTTACCCTTTAATTCATTTGCTTTGGCTATCAATTGATCTTGATATTTCTCTTCAAACATTCTCAAAGTCAAAGTTTTCTTGCCCGTTTTCCTGTCCATTCCTGCATCTTTCCAATAGATATGCTCAAAATATTCCTCTGTAGTTGGATTTTCAGAAATACGCTCTTTACCTTTTTCGTTCAATAAATTATTTAACTGTGTACAGTAAATTTCAATATAACGGAAAGAGACACTTTGGAATCCACTTGCCGGAGCTAATGTCTTTCTAAAAATATTATAATCGTCATAATCCATTCCGTGACTCATTACACTAAACGAAGTGATCAACATTGAAGTATAGCGATTTAAACGGTTAATTTTATCTATCCAAATAATATCAGAAAGGTCTTCATTTACCAATTGTTTCAATTCATGAGTCATCATTCCAAGCACTAATTCTGTAACTTGGTGATACATAATAAAGATTTTCTCATCCTTGAAATCTGTTCTTGGTTTTTGTAATGAAAAAAGAGTTTCAACTTCAATATAATCCCAATAAGAAATTGGTTTTGCCTGCAATAAACCTTCTAAATATGTGTTTGGATTCTCCCCCAAATCTTCATATTTCTTATTCAATTTATCAATCAAATCTTGGTTTTTGTTTTCTTCGCTCATGGTTTATTTAAATTTTGAATAGCATATATCCTAAACATGCTAAAATAACAACTTTAATCAATTCAAGAATAATGTAATAAATATGAATTGTATATTTTGGACTATTTATACCTTCAATTTTATCTTTTGCTATACCTTTTAATTTAGGCAATAGATAAGTCGTTTGAAACATTAGAAGAGAAAGGGGCAAAACTACAATTCCCAAAATAGAATAGGAATGGTGTTCTAAATTAATTAACAACACAATACTTATTAGTAAAGCAAGCGTCCATTCTACTTTATTTAATGCCGAAAAAAAACAGCTTACCAATACCTAAACCAATTTCTAAGTTTACTCCTGGAGCACGAAATTTTAACCATCCCATCTCTCTAATTTTTTAATTAAAAGATTTAGAATACTAAAAGACCTTTTTATCTTTTACAATGCTGAAGTAAATAAAAATTATAAAAACACCAAAAAAATTGTATGCTTATCTTTTAAGGAAAGTCAATCCTGAATCTAATCCTGTAGCCAACTCAAGTAAACTCGTATTTTTCAGCATATCAGCCAAGTCATCACGAATTTTTTTAAATTGATTATGCACTGGACAAGGTTTTTCTTCATTACATTGATTCAAACCAAGACCGCAGCCAATATAAATTTGATCACCATCAATAGCTTTAACAATAACGCTTAATTTTATTAACTCCAATCTATCTTTTGGAATAAAAAAACCTCCAGAAGGTCCTTTTACGGAGTTAATAATTCCCTTTTTTGTAAGAATCTGTAAAATCTTAGCTGTGAAAGCTTCTGGTGAATCAATTGCTTTGGAAATATCTTTAACACCCGTTTTTTTATCACTTTTTAAAGCTTGTTCAGCAATGTACAATGTTGCTTTAATACCATACTCACATGCTTTAGAAAACATCTTTTTATCTTTTGTTAATTTATAGAGTCTACAAAATTACTTTATTTTTATTGAAAAAAATAACATTAAGATAAAGGATTTAAATGTCCTATTAAAAATTATTACTTTTTAAATCAATAAGTTAATCCTTTGTTCATTTATTATATTTTCATCTAAACGACTTGTACCAATAATGACGCATACTGATTTTACTATGTTTCATCGCATCAGTACAAAAATATATTAGTACATTGCATGTATATTTAATTTATTTATATTTTTGAATTACTTAACTAAAAAACAAATTATGAAAAACTATTTTAAACTAGGAGTTCTTCTATTAGCTGTTTCGCTTTACAGCTGTGGAGGTGGTGATGCAGGAGCTGAAAACAAAACAGAAGAAAAAGCACTTGTTAATCCTAACAACCCAAACAATCCTAACAATACTGCATCATCTAATGACGCAGATGAGGCAGGAGCAACAGATGAAGTACCTGCTTCTCAACGTATTGATTTAGTAAACAAAGGAGTTGGACCAATAAAAAGCGTAACTATTCCTGCAACTATCGATCAAGCTTTAGCTGCGAAAGGACAAGAAGTATATGAAAAAAATTGTACTGCATGTCACAAACCAGACAAAAAACACATCGGTCCTGCACCAAAAGGAATTCTTGAAAGAAGAACTCCAGAATGGGTAATGAATATGATTATCAATCCTGACAAAATGGTTCAAGAAGATCCTTTAGCTAGAGATTTATTAATCGAATTTAACGGATCACCAATGTCAAACCAAGGTATCTCTGAAGATGATTCAAGAGCTATTTTGGAGTACATCCGTACTTTGTAATCAAAAACTCTATATAACTTTTTAAGTTATTTTTGAAAACGGTGCTGAAGAAAAGTTAAAATGTTTGAAATTATTAATCAAATATTTCAACCTACTTCGGCACCGTTTTTTTTTATTACCTCCTAATTTAAACACCAACCAAAATCACCCTTTTTCATAAAAGAATTGATCAATCCAAAAAATCATTAATTACCCAATTGTTAATTCGTAATTCGTAATTTCTAATTAACTATCCCCCTCATTAAATCTATTCCCAAAATCATAAGAATCAATAATCACAATTCGTAATTGTTAATTCTCAATTCGTAATTAATTATTTCCTGTATAAAATCACTTTGATTAAAAGATATTAAGGTCTTAATATGATTTTCGTCATGTTTACCGTCTTTGCTAGCCTAGAAGTTGTTAGATGTGCAACATCATTCTAATTTTGTATTGATAAATAAAATCAAAAGAATAAATTATGAAAAATTATCTTAGACTCGGGTTGCTATTCTTAGCTGTATCACTTTACAGTTGTGGAGGAGGTGGAGAGGCAGAAAGCGCAAAAGAAGAAAAAGTGCTTGTAAATCCAAACAACCCAAATAATCCAAACAAGACAGCTTCAACTGATGTTGAAAAATCAGGAGTAGATGAAGTACCAGCATCAGAGCGTGTTGATTTAGTTAGTAAAGGAGTTGGCCCTATAAAAAGTGTTACAATCCCTACAACTATCGATCAAGCATTAGCTGCGAAAGGGCAAGAAGTATATGAAAAAAACTGTACTGCATGTCACAAACCAGACAAAAAACACATCGGTCCTGCACCGAAGGATATTCTTGACCGCAGAACGCCAGAATGGGTAATGAATATGATTATCAATCCTGACAAAATGGTTCAAGAAGACGCTTTAGCTAGAGATTTATTGATCGAATTTAATGGATCACCAATGTCAAACCAAGGTATCTCAGAAGATGACGCGCGCGCAATCTTAGAGTATATCAGAACTTTATAAATAGAATACAGTAATCATTAATAAAAATAGAAATATGAAAATTCTAAAATTAGGAATCGGCTTTTTAACAGCAGCAACGCTGTTAGCAAGCTGTGGAGGTTCCGGAAACAAAAACGGTACTGATGGTGCCTTAAACAAAAACAATGCTGAAAAAGTTTATGTTGCCCCAGGTGAGCATGACGAATATTACGCATTTATTTCTGGTGGGTACAGTGGTAACCTACTTGTGTATGGATTACCTTCTGGACGTATGTTCAAAGAAATCCCAGTTTTTAGCCAATTCCCTACAAATGGATATGGTTATTCTGAGGAAACAACTCCAATGTTGAATACCTCTTATGGATTTATTCCTTGGGGAGATTCACACCATCCAGACATTTCTCAAACTGAGGGTGTTTTAGATGGAAGATGGGTTTTCATCAACGAAAACAATACACCACGTATTGCAAGAATTGACTTAGAGACTTTCGAAACTGTTGAAATCATTGAGGTTCCAAACAGTGCAGGAAATCACAGTTCTTCTTTCGTTACTGAAAACACAGAATACGTTGTTGCAGGAACACGTTTCTCTGTTCCAGTACCACAAAGAGATATGAGCATCAAAGATTACAAAGGTGAATTTAAAGGAGCCTTGTCTTTCATTGGTGTTGATAAAGAAACAGGTAGCATGGAAATCGATTTCCAATTGTTAATGCCTGGATTTAACTATGATTTATCTCACCCTGGTCGTGGAAAATCTCATGGTTGGTTCTTCTTTACAACTTACAACACTGAGGAAGCAAACTCTTTATTAGAAGTGAATGCTTCTCAAAACGATAAAGATTTTATCGCAGCAGTTAACTGGAAAGTAATTGAAGAATATGTTAAAAATGGCGGTGGTACAATGATGCCAGCAGAATATGCACACAACACTTATGATCACCATACACACTCAGCAACTTCAGTTATGAAAAAAGAAGTTCGTGTAGTTAATCCTTCTGAAGTTCCTGGAGCTGTTTATTTCTTACCTACTCCAAAATCACCACACGGTTGTGACGTTTCACCAGATGGTGAGTACATCGTTGGAAACGGTAAATTATCTACTGACTTAACTGTTCACTCATTTACTAAAATGGTTGACGCTATTGAGAAAAAGAAATTTGATGGAGAAGCTTATGGTATTCCAATCTTAAATTTTGATGATATCCACGCTGGATCAGTTGAAAAAGCAGGTTTAGGACCACTTCACACTGAGTTTGACGACAAAGGTAATGCTTACACAACTTTCTTTATCTCTTCTGAGGTAGTGAAATGGAAATTAGGTACTTGGGAAGTAATCGATAGAAAACCAACTTACTATTCTGTTGGTCACTTAACTATCCCTGGAGGAAACTCAAGACAACCAAGTGGGAAATACATGTTCGCAATGAACAAAATCACAAAAGACCGTTACTTACCAGTTGGTCCAGAGTTAGAGCACTCAGCACAATTGTATGACATCTCAGGAGAGAAAATGGAGTTAATTTTAGACTTCCCAACTCACGGTGAACCACACTATGCTGCAGCAATTAAAGCAGATGTTATCAAAGGTAATTCAAAACAAATATATGAATTAGATGAAAACAAGCACAAACATGCTGTTAAATCTGAAAAAGATACACGTGTTGAAAGAAAAGGAAATGAAGTACATATTTATATGTCAACTATTCGTAGTCACTTCTCTCCAGACAACATTGAAGGAATTAAAGTAGGTGACAAGGTATTCTTCCACATCACTAACTTAGAACAAGACTTTGATGTTCCTCACGGATTTGCAATGATTGGTCAAAACTCTGCTGAGCTATTGATCATGCCAGGACAAACTAGAACAAGTATCTGGTATCCTAAAAAAGTAGGTGTTTGGCCTTTCTACTGTACAGATTTCTGTTCAGCACTTCACCAAGAGATGCAAGGTTATATCCGTGTTTCTCCAACAGATTCTGACATTGAATTGTCTTGGTCTTTAGGTGATGACTAAACAAGTAGAATAACCAATCTACTCAAATCAAAAAAGGTAAATTTTAGTTTACAATTAGATATAAGAAAAGGATGAGCAATATGAAAAGCTCATCCTTTTTCATAAAAAACAAGAGTTATGAAATTAGCAAGTACAATAATGATATTAGGTTCCGCATTACTTTTTGGGTTGTTCCTCTTCCCATTATGGCATGTTGAATTACAGGCTCCTCAATATCCTCAAGGATTAGGGATGCACATTAACATAGACGGAATCGTTGGGTATACCAAACACGATGTCCGCAATATTGATGGATTAAACCACTATATTGGAATGAAGACGTTACCAACAAAAGAAGAGATGTGGGAATTTACGGTATTCCCAATAGTAGTTGGTAGTATGGCAATACTAGGAATTATTATTGGCTTTTTCGGATTCTTTAAAAACTCGGCTTATAAATGGTTTATGGGTTGGTTCGTTTTAATGACAATCCTTGGTATCATGGGAATGTTTGATTTTAATGCATGGATGACAGATTACGGAACTAATCTTGACCCTCATGCAATCTTGCAAATGACAGATGATGCTGGAAACCCATTAAGTTACAAACCACCACTGTTAGGTTCAAAAGACATTTTAAATTTCACAGCTGATTCATTCCCTTCTTTAGGAGGAGTTCTATTAGGTGTAGGGATGTTCTTGACTTTTATTTCTTTCTTTATAGGGAAAAAATTTAATGCTAAAAATGTTTAACTTCATAAATTAGAAAAAGTATATAAAATGAAAAAGTTAATTCTATTTGTTCTGTTGTCCGGATTGTTTGTAGGGTGTAGCATCGAAGCAAAGCCTATTATTTATGGCGCTGATGCATGTGATTTTTGTAAAATGAGTATTGTTGATCAAATTCACGGTGCTGAAATCGTTACTGACAAAGGAAAAGTCTACAAATTTGATGCAGTAGAATGTATGATTGACTATAAAAATGAGATGAGCAAGGAACAGCCTATGTTGTTCCTTACTAATCATTATCACACGCCCAAAGAATTAATATCCGCAGAGGGAGCTACTTTCTTAATTAGCCACAATCTGCCAAGTCCAATGGGTGAATTCATCACCGCTTTCGCAAGTAAAGCAGCCGCTGAAAAAGTACATAAAGAACTAGATGGAAAGCTCTACACTTGGGAAGAATTGGTTCAGCAACAAAGCAATAAATAAATGACAAAAGCAGCTCTATTTCGTTTTCTATTCATTGTGTTTTTATCTCTTAGTTTCTCTAATGGATTCGCACAAATAGAAGTGTGTAAAACTTGTCCTATTAAAACAATTAAGGAGGGAATAAAACAAGCTAAACCACATCAAAAAATTATTGTCAAAGCAGGTGTGTACAAGGAGTACATGCTTATCATTGACAAACCATTAACCTTAATCACCAAAGAAAAAGCAACTATCGATGGTCAAAACAAGGGAGATATTATTCAAGTTTTCGCTGATAGTGTGACCATAGATGGATTTCACATAATTCATGTTGGATCTAGTCATACAACTGATTATTCAGCCATTCGAGTAGATAGGTCTTCTCATTTTTTAATCCAAAATTTAGAATTAAGAAAGATTTTCTTTGGCGTTATGCTGGCAAAATCTAAATACGGAACCATTAGAAACGTTAAGGTTTATGGTGATGCCGTGCAACAACATAATTCAGGAAATGCTATTCACTTATGGCACTCAAATCATGTATTAATCGACAATAACACACTTATAAAATCTAGAGATGGAATTTATTTAGAGTTTTCAGACGATTGTATAATTTCTAACAATACAAGTAGAGAAAATATTCGTTATGGACTTCACTTTATGTTTTCAAATAGAGATGAATACAGAAACAACACTTTTGAAAACAATGGCGCTGGTGTAGCCGTAATGTTTTCGAAAAAAATCAAAATGATTGACAACCATTTCCAATACAATTGGGGATCGGCTTCTTATGGATTACTGCTAAAGGAAATCAATGATGCTGAGATTGTTGGAAATACTTTTGAGGAAAATACAATAGGAATTAACGTAGAAGGATCGAATCGTATCAATTACAAAAACAATATTTTCAAAAGAAATGGTTGGGCGATAAAAGTGAATGGTGCATGCTATGAAAATGTTTTTACACACAACAATTTCTTATACAACTCATTCGATGTAAGTTACAACAGTAGAATGAACAACAATACTTTCAATGAAAACTTTTGGAGTGGTTATACGGGTTATGATTTAGATAAAAATGGTTTTGGAGATATTCCTTACCGTCCTGTCAAACTTTTTAGCTACGTTGTCAACCGCACACCCAATACAATTATCTTAATGCGAAGTCTATTCGTAGACATTATAGATTTCTCGGAAAGCGTATCTCCGGCCTTTACTCCAGACAATTTGATGGATGAAAGACCATTAATGAAGCAAGTAAAATGATTAAAATAGAAAACTTACATAAAAAATACGGGAAGAATAAAATTCTTACTGGAGTTGATTTAGAGATTCCGGAGAAAGGTATTTTTGCTATTCTAGGACCCAATGGATCTGGAAAAACTACAATGATAAAATCTATTCTGGGAATGGTTGTTCCTGAAAAAGGAAAGATTTTAATTGATGGAAAACCAACTCATCCTAATGGTTTATACCGCAAGGACCTTGATTATTTACCTCAAATTGCAAATTTCCCAGGAAATCTTGGTGTTAAGGAATTAATCAAGATGATTAAAGATTTACGTGGAACAAAAGCCAATGAGGAGGAACTCATTCAACTTTTTGGACTGACACCTTATTTAGATAAAAAACTCAGCAATCTTTCTGGTGGAACAAAGCAGAAAGTTAATCTCGTATTGGCATTTATGTTCGATAGTCCAATTATTATTTTAGATGAACCAACATCTGGATTAGATCCTGTGGCTATGCTAAATCTGAAACGACTTATTGCAAAAGAGAAAGCAAAAGGAAAAACGATTCTAGTCACTTCTCATATCATGAGTTTTGTTGAAGAAATTTCAGATGAGATTGTTTTCCTTTTAGAAGGTAAAATCTATTTTAAAGGAACAATTCAGGAATTGAGAGAGAAAACTGGCGAGGTAGATTTAGAACACGCAATTGCTAACATTTTAACAGAAAACAATGCTTAAAATACTCAAATATAGTTTTTACGATTTAATCAGAAGTAGATGGAGTTATGTTTATCTCGCGTTCTATCTTCTATTGGGATTCGTATTGCTTTTCTTAAATAATGACCTCAGTAAAGCTGTCATTACTTTAATGAACGTAATTATTATTTTGGTTCCATTAATCGGAACAATATTCGGGGTCATGTATTATTACAACTCCAAAGAGTTCACAGAGCTCCTCCTCGCCCAACCCATCAAGCGTTCGTCCATTTTCATCGGACAATATTTAGGTGTGGCATTATCACTTGTGATGAGCCTCGTTTTGGGCTTAGGAATTCCATTTGTCCTTTACGGATTGTTTGAATCTTCCGCAATTTGGGATTTCTCATTGCTATTGGTTACTGGTGCAATGCTAACATTAATCTTTACAGCATTGGCATTTAATATAGCATTGTACAATGAAAACAAAATCAAAGGATTCAGTTATGCAATCTTATTATGGCTTTTCCTCGCTGTAATTTATGATGGATTATTTTTACTTTCATTAATTATATTTGAAACATATCCATTAGACAAATTTACATTGATAGCCACGGTTTTCAATCCAATAGATTTATCGAGAATATTGATTCTATTAAAACTAGACATCTCTGCATTACTTGGATACACAGGAGCAATTTTCAACCAATTTTTCGGAACAAGTTTAGGACTAATGTCTGCTTTGGGAATGTTAACGTTATGGGTTATATTACCCGTTTGGAACATTAAACGAAAAGCACAGAAAAAAGATTTTTAGTGATAAATGATACAATTTAGGAAACATGCAATAATAGCCCTTATCTTCTTTCTAGCGGCAGCTACTTTAGGATTACTATTGCGTTATTTTGCTGTTTCTTCAATCGAATTCGAATACAGATATGTCGTTCACGCGCATTCACATGTAGCACTTTTAGGTTGGGTGTACTTTGCTTTGATCACTTTAATTGGTCACTATTTTCTAAAAGATGCTATTCCAAAGAAAATATACAATAGCATCTTTGGTTTTACAATGATTACTGTTGTTGGAATGATGGTCACTTTTCCTTTTACGGGTTATGCCCTATTCTCCATCATCTTCTCAACGTTGTTTTTATTTGCGAGTTACTTCTATGCTTGGGCATTTTTTAAGTTTACACCAAAAGAACAAAAGAATTCTCCAGCCTACAAAACCGTAAAATATGCTGTGATTTATTTACTCATTTCAAGCATTGGACCATGGACAATTGGCGGTGTAATGGCAACTTTAGGCCCTGAATCATTATGGTACCGAACTTCAATCTACTTTTACCTCCATTTTCAATACAATGCTTGGATGATTTTAGGAGTTATTGGAATATTCTTAAAAGTACTAGAAAATCATGACATTAGAATTGATAAAACACTGTTTAAACGGTTTTTATTCACCTTTAATTCTGGAGTGATTCTTACCTTTTTCATTTCAATTCTTTTTACTGAACCACACATTTCTGCTTATGTCTTATCTGTTATTGGATCAATGATTCAATTGGCTGCTTTGCTCCTTCTGTTAAAATTTATTCGTGCTTACTACAGAGATATAGGTCTTGTTTTCGGGAAAATTGGATGGCAATTAATGCGTTGGACTTTCTTTTTGTTATTGATAAAAATGTTGATGCAATTATTGGGATCATTTCAATACACAGCTGATTTAATCACCAACAATACCTATTTAACCATTGGATTCTTGCATTGGGTATTCCTTGGTGTTGTCACCATGGGATTATTGGCATTGCTTCAAAAAGCAGAACTCATTCGCTTAAATCCTGTAAATATTCGCTTGTATGTTATAGGTTTTGCAATCACTGAACTAGTTATTTTCTACAAACCAGCCGAACAAATTTTAGGATTCCCTTACTTACCACAATACGATTGGTTACTCTTTGTAGCAAGTATATTAATGGTGATTGGGATTACCTCCATTCTGATTTTTCAGATGGGTAAAAATTCAAAAGTACGAAGTTAGAGTTTTAGTAATTTAAGCTAATTCTGGAAGGAAGCGATGATTCGATCTTTACCAATAATTATCGGTACAATTTTTCATACTCATTCTGGTGCTCACTCTCATTTTCTTTCTCTTTCTCTTTCTCTTTCTCTTTCTCTTTCTCTTTCTTACCCTGTCACCCGTCCTTTCCAAGCCGGCTTATAAAATATTGCCAAAATCCCCACAACCAAAAACAAAACAGGATAAATCACCTGGAAAAATGGCAACATCAATACATTCTTTGAATCTCTCAATTTTTGAGCATAATTCAAATAAACCAATGCGTCAATCAATAATCTAATTAAAAAAATGCTTCCAAAAACCAACCAACCTCCTGTAATTGCAGCTAACAATAATGCTGCAAATCCACCAATAAAATAGATAAAAACAAATAATCCAATCAAAGAATCAATCCAATCCATTTTGAATTTACTTTTACTTAACCAACGCACCCTTTGATCAAAATAAGCTTTCAACGACTTTGGGGCATCTGTTTCAACACTACTTTGATAGACATTACTGATATGAATTGGAAGATTGCTTTTTCTGAATTCTTTTAAAAGAAAATAATCATCTCCGGATGCTAAATGTTGATGAGATTTTAATTGTTCTTTATAATCTATAGATTTAGAATCAAAGATAAGATTTGCTCCAATAATAGAAATAGGCCAAATAGATGAAATGAGAAAATTAAAAGCATTAAAAAACGAATATTCAGTGCTGAACAATTTACCCAAAAATCCTTTTCCCTTCATTATTACAGGTAATGACGAAAGTCCACCAACAGATAATGCTGAGACGGAATCGAAATAACCTTCATTCAAAACGACATCGGCATCCAGTGTCAAAATGAATCTTGAATTAGCTTTTTCTATTCCATAATTTAAAGCAGCTTTCTTTCCTGATTGATTGAGTGGCAATGAAAATAGAAAACCAATATTATGTTCTTCTATAAATGAATGAAGAATCATTTCCGAATGATCATCCGAATGATCATTTACAAACAGAATTTCGTTGGGGATATGTTGCGGTTTTAAAATTGAAGCTAATAATTGAGGCAAATTTTGTTCTTCATTTCTAAACGGAATAACAACTGAAATTTTAGATAATTCTATTCCTTCTAACTTTGGTCTTCTAATCAACAAGGAAAAGAACTTTATTCCTGTAAATAACAAGAAACTGAAAAGCAGAAACAGTAGATAAAACTCAGGCATTGACTATAGTTTTTTTCCTAATGATAAAGACTAAACCAAGCAATGACGGAATTCCAAGGTTTATAAACCACAAAAGCAACGAGGAAATTACAATGATTGCATCGTTTTCAACGAAAAGACTTAAAATAATAAGTCCTGCCGTTTCACGAATAATTAATTTCCCAAAGAGTAAACTTGGGGTAAGCGTGCTCACCAAATACACCATAAATATTCCAGCATAAAGCATAAATGAGGGGGATATTCCAAAAGCCATAAGCATCAATAGAAACTGTGTTGAAAAGACAAGATAACGCATTCCACTTATCGTTAATAATGGAAATACAAGATATATAGATTGCTTTTGGAACTGAATCAAAATGTTCTGCTTTTTATTGAGAAACTTAATTCTACTTAATGGAACAAAAGGTACAGCAAAATAGAAGAGAATAGAAAGAACGAATAATACAATTAACACACTCACAATTGCATTTCCAAATGAAGACAAGAGGAAATCAAAGAGAAATAAAAAACCTATTCCACCAAATATTAGCGTTACTATAAATTGAGCAAAATTGCTGTAAAGCGTTCCTAAGATTAATTGTCCGCGCACTTTTCCTTTAAAGAATAACATTCTACCAATAAAATTACCAATTCTATTCGGTGTAATGATCCCTGTGGTCACACCTGAGAAAAGAGAATGTGTGAGGCCTTTTAAACTATACGAAATTTGATTTACTTTTAAGATTCTTTGCCATTTGAGCAATTCTAACCCCCAATTTAATGGTAAAAAGAATAAAACTAAAATAAACCAAATAGGGTCTTCAATTTTTAAAGATTGAAACTGATTAAATTCAATACGCGATAATTGCTGCACGAAAAAATACAACACACCGATAAAGAGCATTAGTTTTAATGTCCAGACGAAAGTCTTTCGTACCTTTATGTTTTTAATCACGCTCACATTTAATAATGGTTGAAGATAAAATAATTCTCGGAATTGACCCCGGAACTACGATAATGGGATATGGAATTATTCACATCAAAAACAAGAAAATGTCTCTTGTTACTTATGGTGTGATTCATCTTGCAAAGCTAGCAACTCATCCTGATAAATTAAAAAGAATTTTTGAAAGAGTTGACGGTTTAATCAAAGAGTTTAAACCAGATGAAATGGCAATTGAAGCGCCATTCTTCGGGAAAAACGTTCAATCAATGCTGAAACTTGGAAGAGCACAAGGCGTATGTATAGCGGCCTCATTAAACCTTAACGTTCCATTTGAGGAATATGCTCCTAGGAGAATTAAACAAGCCATAACAGGAAAAGGATCTGCAAGTAAAGAACAAGTTGCTGCTATGATTCAAAGTTTATTAGGTTTAAAAGAAATCCCTAAGCAATTAGATGCTACGGATGGATTGGCGGCGGCAATTTGTCATTACTATTCTAAAGGTATAGGTGAGCATAATAAAACAAAGGCCTCCAATTGGAAAGCCTTTATTAGTCAAAATCCAGAACGCAATAAGCGTCCAGAAGCAAAAAAGAAATAACCTTAAGCTTCTTTAATCATTTTGGCAATACTTTCCATTTCTTCAGACGGTAAACTCAACTTTGCCTTTCCGAAATCCATATCTGCTATTCCATTAATAGGAATAAGGTGAATATGAGCATGAGGAACCTCAAGACCGATCACAGTCATTCCAATTTTCTTACAATCGAATACTTTATCCATTTGCTTGGCTACAGCTTTAGCGAAACTCATGAACTCACCTAAAAGATTATCTTCAATGTCGAAGATATAATCAATCGGCTTCTTAGGAATTACTAGAACATGTCCTTTTACAATAGGTTGAATATCCAAGAAAGCTAAGAACTTATCATTCTCTGCTACTTTATAACTTGGTATTTCACCGCTTATTATTTTTGTAAAAATTGAACTCATGATCTAGTGATTTCTAATATTTCAAATTGTATAACTCCTCTTGGGGTTTCAATATTTGCTACATCTCCTAAGGATTTACCTAAAAGACCTTTTCCAATTGGAGAATCAACTGAGATTTTCTTTTCTTTTAAATCAGATTCATTCTCTGCTACAAGCGTATAAGTAACTTCCGAATTATTCGAAAGATTTTTTATTCTCACATTAGAAAGAATTAGCGCTCTTGTAGTATCGATGTTTGTTTCATCGATTAGACGAGCACCCATAATTACAGTTTGCAATTTAGCAATTTTCATTTCTAGGAGCCCTTGCGCTTCTTTTGCAGCATCATATTCAGCATTCTCAGATAAATCTCCTTTATCGATAGCCTCACCAATCTGAGCAGAGATGATAGGACGTTGAACACGCTCCATATCCTGCAACTGGTCTCTTAATTTCTTAAGTCCAGCTTCTGTATAGTAATTTATTTTTGTCATTTTTAAAAATATTGATAAACAAAAAAACAAGAGAGCCATATGACCCTCTCGTTTCCACAAATGTAACTAAAATTTTTATTACTTCAAACTAAGTGTAATTCCAAAAGTATTAATAATACCAAATGGGTTTGAAGTACGCATTGCATATTCAAAACCTAATGGTATACCTTTGTCTCCTAATAAAGCATCAACAGATATCCCAGCAGTTAAACCGGTTAAACTACTTGTAGATTCTTCACGGTTAAAAATTGCTTTTTCACCAACAAAACCAGCTCTTACATTGAAAGCAGCTTTCTTGAAAGCCATTCCATAATCAAGACCTACATTGAATTGATCATTTGTAAATGAGTTAGCATGAAATGCTGCTGCTGCAGTTAACTTACTCGTCTCATCAAAGATGAAATCATAAGAGAATCCCATTGCTAATAAAGAAGGCATTTCAAAAGATGCAGAACGTTGAACCATTGTTGCAACTCCTCCAGCACTTTGATAGAAAATCTCCTTAGATAAACCATCCCCTTCAAATTTCATTGGTGTACCAACGTTTTTCAAAGTAATACCAAATTTAACTTGATCTTGCTCACCCGTAACATAACGAATACCAGCATCAAAAGCAACACCAGAAGCTTTCATGTTAGCTATGTTTTCATTCATCACTTTAATGTTTAATCCTGCATAAATAGAGTTAGAAAACTCACGTGCAAAACCAATGTTAATGATGTTTTTTCTTGGACTAAATGAACCAATTCCACCTTCTGGTAAATCTACAGTTGTAATATCGATATCTCCATATCCAAATGCTTGAATAGAAAGAGCGACTACTGTTTGAGCACCTACTCGTTGTGCAATACCGGCAGAATTCAAAGAAATTCCAGCATCACCTAACCAGTTAGTATAATTAAACTTAATCTGAGTTTTATCTGTGAAGGCTAAACCTGCAATATTTACAAATTGTGCTTCTAATCCATCAGTTGATGCAATTCCAGCAGTTCCAAAAGCCGTTGAACGGGCCCAAGGATTTACTAACATTTCACTAGCACCTGCAGAACCGATTCGATCTTCGTTACCGGCCAATGTTGGGAAGCTCATAGCTAGAGCCCCCACAATCATTGTACCTTTTATTATCGTTTTTAACATATTCATTGTTTACTAAAGTTAAGTGTCTGTTGCTTATAAATTCTCTAAATCTGATTGACGCAATCCACCGAAGAACTTAACAACTCTTTCTCCGATACCTTCAACGTTAACGTGAATTAGATAAACTCCACCAGCAACTGCAATATTATCGCTGTTTTTCAAATCCCAATCAATTGATGTAATAGGACTGTCTTTATCGTAAGCTCTAATTAATTTACCTGAAGTATTGTAAATTCTAACTTTACAACGCTCTGGTAAATTTGTAATCTTAACACGTGTATCTAATCTTCCTCTTTCGTATTCAGAATAACCATAGTATGGATTAGGAACAACATTGATCATATCAAGAACACTTGCTAAAGTAGCTGCGTCATTTTTGATTGTTCTAAAGTCATCCATTGACCACTCGTAAGTTGGTTTTCCACCAAAGACACCAGACTGATTGTAATTAGCATATTGCTTATTAATTCTGATTCTCATTCTAACATCAGTTTCAAGCAATTTACTGTTAGCAGCTAAAATTGGATTAACTACCCATGATAAACCACCATATACATCTTTGTATGCAGCTTGTGTTTCTTGTGCTAATTTCTGATAAACATAGTTTCCTTTATCATAAGTAGGAATCAATTGATCTTCATTACCGAATACATAAACAACATGTTGTCCACCGAATAATGGGCTACTTGTAGAGTTCACTAGTTTTGAAGTTGGGTTCCAAATCATATCAGCACCGTTTTCACCTACTAAGAAAGAATTCTCACCATAAGCCATATTTAATCTTCGACCAGTTTCAACATCGATTGTATATCCTGGGAACCATCCCATTCCTGTAGGAGTTGTTCCATCAGGATTTGCTTCAGATGCTTTATAACCGTCGTCACCTAACTGTCTTCCGTTTTTGTCAATTGAAGGACTCATACGTAATAAACCAGCTTTACCACCATTAACATTTAAGTTTGCGTCTTTACCAAGTTCGATAACTGGACAACGTGTCCATTTAGACTTATCACTTGTTACTACGATATCAACACTAGTTTGATAAACAGATGGCATTTTAAGCGTCTTAAGTGAAGTAAATGATCCAGTTGAAATTCCATTTGTATTAGAAATCCCAATAGTCATGAAACCACAGTCATTTATTCTCGCCATTTGTCCTAATGTTGCTGTACCTCCAAGTATTTTTGTAAATACTTTATCAGGATCAGCTCCTACGAAGTCACCATAACAACATGGATTATTCAAACCTGCTTCAGGTAAACAGTCATCAGGTTGTGTTGGAGAGTAATCTCCTGAATAAATCCAGTTTCTTGGATCGTAAGAATCAACATCTTGTATTCCAGACAACCATCTTTTTGAACTATCAGCAAATTCTAACGTTGTTTCGATTGGCATTGCTATTCTATCTCTAAAATTACAGTTAGCTATATCTTTAGCACATGGATATAAATCCTGGAAGATAGATACTGAAAGACCCCATTTTGGAATCAATTGCTCGTTATTGTCTTTGATTGTTCTTTTTGAAGATACCTTTTCAATAAAAGCACCACCTTTTGAAGCATATCTATTGATTGTCCAGCTAGCTGTATCAATTTTAGAATATTTATCAAATGCTAATGTAAAGTAACCATCAACTAAGTTTAAAGGGTCTACAACTTTCACGTCAATTGGACCTTTACCACGTTGGTAAGTTGGTGTATCAACAGAACCATTTTTCACAATGAAATCTTCTGTCGCTTTTGTTAAATCAACAACTCTATTCCCATTTCCTTGACCATCTAAGGTTGTTATCTCAGGAGATGAACCATAAGGCAAACTTATTATAGTACCGTCAAATCTTGGTTTTGGAGAGTGAGGAATACCTACTTCAGCCTTAATTGCTGTTCCATCAGCTGACAAACGAGAGCTTATGTAAGGTAATTTTTGACCATCTATTAAATTTGCATCAGAAGGATCATAAGGTTTAAACTCATTATGAGCATAAGCAATCGCAATGTAATAGTACGTTTTGTGATTCACTAATGCTTTTCCTGTAAATGCATCTTCATTGATTTGGTAAGAGTGACGAATACCAGTGTTTCCACCATCAGCCATAATACGCGGTTGAGCAAAACCTAATTGTTCGTTAAATTCAAAGTTAATCAATCTATCAACATCATTTTTAATATCACTTTGAGCAACAAGTCTAGCTTTATCATTCAATCCAATATCAGAAACACCTGCTTCAATATTCACCATTTGGTAAATTTGGTAACCTTCGAATCTGTAAACTTTATCTATTGCAGAACCATCAATTGGGTCAACAATGTTGATATTATCTTCTTCAGCATAAACTTCATCAACGTTATTTCCGAAAGGATTGTCGATCATCAATACCAACTCATTTTCTAATTCTACAATTTTTAGAACTGGAGCAGTTGGTGGATCTAAGATCTCAAAACAGTTATCAAATAACGCTTGTGCTTTCGTATCGTTTTTACGTAAAGCCTCAACAGAAGCAAATCCGTTACCTTCAAAAGCACGACCGTAAACAACACCTACAGTTAAGTTATTCACTGCACCAGGAGTTAATGTAAAAGGACCAGCAGATTGTAAGAAACGTCTATCACCAATTGGGTTAGAAGTATTGTTACCATCTACATTAATCTCTGACCAATTCCATCCCATATCCTGACCATTTGTTCCAAAATGTAATGGATCTGTATCATCTGGGTAGGTATAAGCAGCAGGTACATTTGTACCTCCAGTAGAACCTTGGTAAGCAGTACCTCCATAAATGAAAGCTGAACCATCTTTCCAGAAACCTGTCATATAGCTATAGAAATCACTAGGGCTTGAAGGGTCATCCGTTGCTGGAGTTCCAAGGTCACCTCTATTATAGTAATTAAACCTACGCATTCCGAAACGTTCGTTATCAACAATTCCATCAGAATAACCAATACCTATACCTTCATATACAATACCTTTTCCTGCAATTGCTTCGTTTACTGAAGGAACTACATAAAGGAAAGTACCGTCTTGTTGTTCTTCCATACGTGGACCAACGTTGTCAATATTATCAGCATCTTGGTATGGTCCCTCAAAGAAATCAATACCTACAGCAGGAGGGTTTTCACCATATCCTGGCGCACCATTTCCACCTTCATCGAAGTTATCACCGTTGTAAGCATAACCTAAACCTCTAGAAACATCACAACCAACATAATCATCTTCTGCAAATCCTACATCTGCATCAGCATATTGTGTAAAGTAAGTGTCTTTTAAAACAGTTGAACTACGGTTAATCATTTCATAGTTATAGAAAGTCATTCTATTTACTTCGTCATTTGTTGCAAAAGAGAAAGCTTGAGCACGAATTTCCATTCCAATAGGATCAGCTCCTGATTCAGTATGAATGTTTCCTTTGTCATTAAATACCCACCAGTTCGTTTCATCACCAAATAAGGTAACACGTCTGTCAAAACCACATTTAACGTCATCTCTTCCAAGAATGTCGTCAAACCATGGAACATCACCTTGGTTAGGGTCATACGTTCCATCTCCAGCACCACCTTGTGAAGGATAGTCATAGAAAGGAGCTAAATAATAATCTTGCTTTTTATTAACATCATCACCATGAGCTGGCCAGTTGTTAATACGTTGAATCGCATCATTTGTTAATGGAAAAACATCATTACAATTTGGATCTAATCCACACTCATAAGTCAGAGTGAAATTAATCACCTCTGATTTCTTAATAGGGAAAAACTTATCGTATTCTTTACAAGTTTCCGGATCGATTGTTGCTAAACCAAAAGGTCTAATAGCGTTATCGCCAACAGGCTGACTTGGATCGTAATTTCCACTTGATGGAATTACTGATAAAGGTCCTGCCCAAAAGTCATTTCCTTTAGTACGGAACAAAACAGCTGCAAGCTTCAGTTGACCATTAACGTCAACTCCACCCATCCAAATTGAACCAGAATACAACACGTGGTTACCACCATCAATAGGCACTTCATAAGAAGGTACACTCGTTTGGCGATTTTGCCATAATGATCCACCGACTTCAACCAAAGCCTTCACATCATTAAATTGCATAAAAAGTAATCCATCTGAAGGCGGACAATTTGCCTTATTATAATTCTGTTCTCCACCTAAAGGTTTCGATTTACCAGAATCAGCAGTTGGATCAATGGCGGCGTTTGTTCCAAATGCGAAACCAAACCCGATCAATACTATTAATAATAATCTCATAATCTTTTTGTTTTAATCTATTAAAAATCAAATTTAACACCCAATCTTATTGTTCTTGGTTGACTTATATTGTATGGGTTATTCATGTTCATACTGTACAAATCTCTGTACGCCTGCTCATCTAACTTATTTTGAATAGTTGATTGCCATTCCGCAGCAGCTAAGTAACCATCGTCATCAACAACACCAGTTGCTCTATATACACCTAATACGTTAAATTGATTAAGAAGGTTGGTAACTCGAACATAAACATTTAAATAAGCACGTTTTTTCTTTTCATTTTCTTTTCCAAATTCAAGATCGATAGTCTTATCAACTTGAAGATCTAAACGGTAAGTCCATGGTTTACGTGATCCATTCAATCCACCTGTCAACTGAGGCGTACCTGCAGTAATAGCTGCTGGAGTAATATTCTTTTGAGCTGAATAAGGAGTTCCCGAATTAACTAATGTTATAACGTTTAATCCTGTATTTTCAAAAATGTTTACATCTTTAATTACTGGACCATTATAATCTTTTCCTGATCCGTAACGATAGTCAACTGTGAACGCAAAAGCATGCCTTTGATCATAAGAGAAAGGATAAACAACACGTAAATCTGGTTGATTTGAGTTAACAAATGACAAAGCAGATTGAGCGTCAGATCCAGTTCCTTCAGCAAACTGTAAAGTATAGTTAGCTGTCATTCTTAAGTTACCTGTTCTTCGTAGGTCATACTCTAAAGTCAAACCTTTAACAGTACCAAAGTCACGGTTACCATAAGTCTTATACGTTACAGGGTAAGCTTCAAAAACATTTCTTACTTGAATTTGATCTCTCAACTCACGGTAGAAAGCACTTACTTTTAAAGAAGAAGTACGTGTTAATACTTGTTGGAAACCGAATGAGTAGTCAATCGTTTTATCTGGACGAAGATTCGCATTATTGATTACAATGTTTCTTGCTGTAATGTATTGATAATCGATTGGGTCAAAACGCAATCCTGTAGAAGGTCTACTTGTCAAGATATCGTAGTTAGCAAAGAAGTTTGCTTCATCAGAAATCGGGAAAGAGAATGCAATACGTGGCATAACGTTAATCGCAACTTTATAATCTTCAAAAGCATCTGCTGAAATAGAAGTTTGTTCTGGTTTCAACAACCAAGGCGCAATACCTGAAGCTCCTCTTAATGTAGAAGGATCTTGTGTAACTGTACCATCTTGATCAAACCAAACTTCACCATCTCTAAATCCGTTAATTTGTGTTGGATTAGCTACATCGTTTACATAAACAACGTAGTCTTCACCAATACTTTCAGGAATATTTACCCAACCGTATGTACCTTCATCACTAGCTTTTAAAGATTTTGCTTCAGCCACTGAACGTGAATTATAGAATAAATATGGATCTTTTAAAACTGGTTGATTCGCATCGAAAACATCTACACGAACTCCAACGTTAAATACGATATCATCAAAAGAGAATTTATCCATGATGTACCCAGAAACATAAGTTGGTTGGAAAGCACCGATAAATCTTTTGTAGTTACCATTTTCATCTGTATCATTAAAATACTTATTAATATCAGTAGCTCCAGAAACTTTTTCACCAGTGTGATCATAACCGTAGTAAGAAATAAGATTACGACCTTGGTTAAACAATTCATCTGGAGAGAACATATCTAAATTAAAGATACTTGGATCATAACGGTCGATATCTACATAGTCAGTCCCTGCTGGATCAAATCCAATAGCTTTTCTGAAATTATAGTCAAAGAAATATTGTTCATCATTTTGTTCAACACCTCCATACTCACCATTTCCTTCATTTGCAGCATAACTTGTGTTCAAACGTTCATAAGTTACACGAGGATATGTTCCGTAAAAGTCATAAGATGGTTTACTCAAGTCTAGCTCTTCGATATGACTGTTCATATACAAACGAGAAATTTCCCAAATCCCCATTGGTCCACTACCTGCTCTAGAGAAATAGTTTCCTGATCCCCATCCACGGTCCCAACGTTGTTCGTACTCAACACCTAATGAGATATTGTGTCCACCAATTACAATTGATGCAGAACCTGTGATACGTAATTGTTCTTCTTCACCTTTATAGAATGCGTTATAAGGAGTACCTAAGTTATTCCAAATACCGTAAACTTCTCCTGGAGAATCTCCATTTCTTAGTCCACCACCTTTATTAATTTGCTCAATGTTTTGGTAACTACCATTTGGATCTGGATTCAAAGCATAATATTGACTCGTAATTGCAGATAAAGTAGGATTAAGATCTGAAGGAGTAAAATCAACTATGATAGATTCAAAATCATTGTGAATTAAACTATCTGGAGTATCATTAAACTCATAAGTTGGTCTAAAAGTAGAGTTAAAGAATCCTACGTGACCATAGTTAAATACATCATACTCGTGCTTTTCATCAAATACTTTTCTAGTTGATTTTGAATAATCTACCATTAAGTTATAATAGAAGCTTTTTACTTTAGAACTTGATCCTTCTGTATCATTTCTAAATCTTTGTGTTAAACGACCATAAACTCTCCAGTCAAAATCACTTTGGTTACCAAAGTTTTCAAAATTATAAAGAGATTGTTTAAAGTTGTAATTTTTACCACCACTATAATTCATAGATCCACCAAAAGTTAAGTTAACAGTTGGTCCAGTGTTTACATCAATTTTACCTGCAGCAGAAATAGTTCTACGGCGTGCATTCATTCTGTAGTTTGTTTTTTCAAAATTATCTTTTCTCAAGAAATCTGAGTTATTAAAATAACCTGTTCCATCTGCTGAAGGCCTTAGTGGATTATCTAATAAAGATTGTCTTGCTTCTTTTGTAATTCTATAAGAACCATCAGCAAAAGGACGTGAATCTATTTGATCATTAAAAGATGCAGAAAGCAAGAAACCTAAAATTGGCTCTGTTTTTCTACCATTTGAATCTTTTTTCATCAAAAGTGGACCAGAAATCATTCCTTCCACTAAGTTATAACCGAATTGATCTAAACCAATTACTTTTCCGTCATACCCTAATTCATCTTCTCCTTTAAAGTAGAAACCAGAAGACACTGCTTCCAAACTACCGAAGTACTCTGCAGTCGGGCCCCTTGTTGTTACTGAGATAATCCCTCCTGTAGCATCACCATAATTAGCAGGAACTCCACCTGTAATTACCTGAACCTCTTCAAGAGCTGATTTCGGAAGGTTAGAAGAACCACGTACTTTAATACCATCTATATAATAGTATGAAGCTCCCTCACGAGAACCCCTAACGCTAATCTCTCCAGAACCTTCTGATTGATTCACACCACCAACGGTAGATGCAACACCAGATGCAGAACGAACAGGAAGTTTTGAAATATCTTCACGTGTTACTGTAGAACCCTGTGCTCCACCATCCTTATTAATCAAAGGCACTTTATATGCAATAATCTGGACTTCATCCATTTCTTGCACATCATCTGGCTTTGACAACTTCGTCTTATCTAAGAATGTAATTTTTTCAGCTGAAACTGAAACATTCTCTATTTTCATCGCTTGGTATTCTTGCGATCGAAACTCGACATCATAAGAACCAGATGAAATTGAAGGGAATTGAAATTTTCCATCAAAATCTGACTCAGTACCTCCTTTGATAATACCACCTTGGTATAATACAACTTTAACAAAAGGAATTGGTTCATTTGATTCGCTATCAAGAACGGAACCTTTAATAGTTCCATTTCCGGCCTGTCCAAATACAGTACCTACCGACAATGCGATGCTTAAAAACAAAAAGTAGAATCTACGTATCATAAGTTATTGTTATTTATTCTTACTCATTTTATTCAAAAAGTGTAAATATAGAAAAAATTCATTTAGAAAAATTAACATCTAAGAAAAAAACTATTCTGATTTACATATTTGTCATTAACAAAGGTAATTGGTTAATTCAAATTAAAATATTTGTTAAACTGTAAAGTAGTTCGTAAATATACAAGTCTATATTTCGTCATCAGAAAACCAACTCGCATACATACCGTAATTTTTGGCAATGCGTTTTACTTCCCCTTCAAAAGTTTCGGCGGATAAAGTTTTGATTTTCTTAGCAGGTACACCTGCATAAATAGAATTGGATTCTAAAACAGAATTTGCTAAGACAACAGAACCCGCAGCAATCAGTACATTGTCCTGAACTATTGCATTGTCCATAACAATTGCTCCCATTCCTATCAGCACATTGTGACCAACAATGCAACCATGAACAATTGCATTGTGTCCTATAGATACATTGTTTCCTATTACGGTTTTTGATTTTTCGTAAGTACAATGAATTACAGCTCCATCTTGGATATTGCAATGATCACCGAATTCAATGGTATTGACATCTCCACGAATAACGGCAGAGAACCAAACGGAACAACCTTTCCCCATTTTCACATCACCAACAATTGTGGCATTTTCCGCCAACCAACAATCTTCTGCAAATTGAGGCGTAAAACCTCGACATTCTTTTATTAAAGCCATTATTTAATTTTAATATGTTCTACATTCACATCTATTCCTAATATACTAGAAGCCAAAACTTCGAAAACTTTAGGGTCTTCAGTGGTTAAATACCTTGAATTATTATTTTTTGAAATTTCTTTATCTAGCCATTCATGACGTAATAAATAAGATTTTAAAGAAGTGGCTACAATTTCTCCTTGACTCATTACCAATACTCCTTCTGGAACATTTTTTTCGATAAAACACTGTAATATTGGATAATGTGTACAGCCCAAAAGAATTACATCGGCTTTTGGAAATGATTTTAAAATCTTTTTAAGATCATTTTTAATAAATGCTTCTCCTTCTTTAGTATTGTATTGTGCATTTTCAATAAGTGGAACCCAAAGTGGGCAAGCATATTGATTAACTTTAGTTAGAGGACTTAAATTCTTAAATTCATCGACATAGGTATTTGAAGCTATAGTTCCTTCAGTTCCTAGCACAACAATATTTTTATTTTTACTAAAATCACCAACTACCTCGGCACTTGGCCTGATTACTCCAAGCACTCTCCTACCCGGAAATTCAGATAAATTTTCTTGTTGAATTCTACGCAGTGCTTTTGCTGAAGCTGTGTTACAAGCTAGAACAACTAGAAAGCACCCTTGATCGAATAGCGTTTTTACTGCTTCCCATGTATATTGGTAAACAACATCTGCAGTTCTGGTTCCATAAGGAGCTCTGGCATTGTCGCCTAAATAAAGGTAATCGTATTCTGGTAATAATTTTTGCACTTCTTTTAGCACGGTCAATCCTCCGTAGCCTGAATCAAAAAAACCAATTGGATTCGATTTATTCATATTCAAAAGTACAAAAAAAGCCGTTATGAAGTCATAACGGCCTTTTGATAAATATTAAAAGATTTAGACATTGAATGTTAGGCATTAGGCTGTTTACCTTTTTTCTAACACTAAGTCGAATAGCTTAAGGAGTTTAAATACTAAAAAAGAAGTATTAATCCCGATGGTTTATCGGAAGTATCTTCTTAACTATATCTAAAACCAACAAATTATTTTCCTTCAGTGGTTTTTGCAGAAGCTTCTTTTTCAATTCGAAGTACTTCTTTAATCACTGCCATTGTTAAATCTCTACCACCACTATACAATAATGAAGACTCATCGATTACGTAATCAACTTTTTCTGTTTTAGAAACTTTCGCAACAGCATCCTGCACTGTTTTAAGAATCGGTGCATTCAATTCTTGACTTAAGATTTGAATTTGCTCATCTAATTCTTGTTGACGTGTTTGAAATTCTTGAGATTTTTTCATTAAACGTTCTTCTTCAAACTTATAAGCTGTTGGGCTCATTGTTGGCTTTTCTTGTTGAAGCTTAGTATAATCACCTTGTAATTTTTGTTGCGTTTCTTGCAATTCTTTTACAGCTCTTCTTTCAAAATTTTCCAACTCTGTCATCGCAGCTTTACGTGATGGCATTGTGTCCAATACTTTTTGCGTGTTCACGTGTGCCATTGAAGATTGACTGTAAGCAGCACCTAAAGTTGTAACTGCCATTAATAATATTAACATTAATTTTTTCATGATTCTATTTGTAGTTTATATTCTTATTTAAAATTATCGTGCATTAATTCCCATTTCTCGCAACACCATTTTACTGATATCAAATTTCGGATCAGCAAAGATAAGATTTGATTGGTTTGCTTTATCAAAAACGAAGGAGAAATTTCTATTGCTTGCTACTTTTCCTAGTGCTTCAAAAACTTTATCTTGAATTGGTTCAATTAATTCTTTTCGTTTAGCAAATAAATCTCCGCTCACTCCAAATCTTAATTGTTGCATTTCTAAAGCTTCTGATTCCATTGTTTCAATTTCCTCTTGTCTTTTTGCTCTTTCCTCAACTGGTAGAATTGCCTCTACTCTCAAAAACTCTTCTTTTCTTTTTTTAATTTGTTTATAGCGCTCATCGATTTCATTTTGCCATTTTGTAGCATAACCATCTAGCGCATCTTTTGCTTCACTATATTCAGGCATACTTTCTAGAATGAAGTCTGAATCGATATACGCATATTTCTGACCGTACGAAGCAAATGACGTACCAAAAACAAGGGCTATAATTATAAGTAAATTTCTCATTGTAGTTTTGATTTTATGAATTCGTTATATATGATTCATTATTAATGAAGTATAACCATCTTTTTACAAAATTATTATAAATCTCCTAGATTAGCTCCGATAATAAATTGAAATGCTCCAATAGGTTTACCTCCCATACGGGTGAGGTCATTTCCAACACCAGAGCCTTTACTGTGCGGATCAAGAGTATCGAATCCCCAACCATAATCGAAACCTAACATTCCAAACATTGGAAGAAATATTCTTACTCCACCCCCTAAGCTTCTTTTCACATTAAATGGATTAAAAGTATCAAATCCTGTATAGGTATTTCCTGCTTCAGCAAATGCTAAGACGAAGAAAGTAGCAGAAGGATTTAATGAAATTGGGTACCTTAGCTCAAGTGTAAAACGTGAAATTAAAGGATCACCTGTTCTTGATGAAATTTCAGAATCTTCATAACCACGAAGAGAAATAATTTCACGTCCGTCCATTCTTCCAACTCCAGTCAATGCATTTCCACCTAAATAGAATCTTTCAAATGGTGATAAACCTTTTGCTTTGGAATATCCTCCTAAGAAACCAAATCCAATTTTAGGCATCAAAATCAATTTCTTATCTGGCGTAAGAGGTAAATACCATTCACCAGTAAATTTCAACTTGTAGTACTCAGTAAATTTAATTCTTTCTTGTGTAGAAATTGTACTGTAATCAGAAATCCCATCAAATTGTGAATAAGGCAAAGTTGCTTTTGCAGTAAAAGACAAACGTGATCCACTTCTTGGATAAATTGGTGCATCAACTGAATTTCTTGCTAAAATATATTTTAAAGCAATATCATTTGAATATCCGTCTTTAAAGGCAAACTCTGCATAATTAGTTACATCATAATAGCTGTATGAAAGTTCATAATAAGCACTAAAATAATCATCTGGAATTTTCTTTCTTCTTTGAAGCCCTACTCCTAGTCCTGTAATAGAAACGTTTGTATAATTTTCACTTGTCTTATCAGTTCCATATCCATATTTTGAATGGTTCATCCAAACAGAAAAAGCATTTGGTTTTTTACCTCCCAACCATGGTTCAGTAAAAGCTAAGTTATAAGATTGATATTGTGAACCATTTGTTTGTGCACGAATAGAAAGCGTCTGACCATCTCCTGTTGGAAGTGGTTGCCATGCTTCTTTATTGAACATATTCTGAATAGAGAAATTGTTGAATGTCAACCCTAAAGTTCCGATAACTCTTCCTGCTCCGTAACCACCAGATAATTCAATTTGATCTGAAGATTTTTCAGTTACAACATATTCAATATCTACTGTTCCATCAGCTGGATTTGGCAAAGGATTGATTTCAAAAGCTTGTTCATCAAAATATCCTAATTGTGCCAATTCTCGCTGTGTACGAATAATGTCATTTCTATTGAATAAATCTCCAGGTTTAGTTCTAATCTCACGGCGAATTACATAATCATTGGTTTTAAAGTTTCCTTTGATAATGATGTCTTTCACTCTCGCTTCTTTTCCTTCAATTAATCTAATTTCATAATCGATATGGTGGTTTTCGACATTTACCTCAACTGGAGTTGCTTGGAAGAACAAATGTCCTTTGTCCATATATAAGGAAGTAATATCTCTACCATCCATACTTTGGAAAAGTCGTGTATCTAATAAAGTCTTATTATAAAGGTCACCATATTTAATTCCTAAAATGGTATCTAAATACCCAGAAGTATATTTCGCGTTCCCCACCCAAGTAATACTTCCAAAGTAATATTCTTCACCTTCTTCAATATTAATATCAATAATTAGGTTTTTATTATCTCTCCTGTAAACAGTATCACTCACAATTTCTGCATCTCTGAGTCCAACTTCTTTAAACTCTTGCAGCATTAATTGCTTATCTCTACTGAAAGCAGATTCTGTAAATTTAGATCTTTTGAAAAAACGCCAAAATGCTTTTTGTTTGGTGTCTTTCATTTTACGGCGCAATTTTCCTTCTTTAATTGATTCAGCTCCATAAATATTAATTTCAGCGATACGAACAGCTTCACCTCTATCAATTTGAATAATAAATATTTCAGAATTATTCATTAATGAGTCGTTTACGCGTTGTATGTCTACCTGAACATTATAGAATCCTTTTTCTCTGTAGTAACCGATAACTTTTGCTCTTGTATTAAAAATAAGGTTTTCGGTAATATTCTTTCCTGAGAAAAGATTAATCTCTTCTCTAATATTATCGGCATCCTTTTTCTTTGCTCCTTCAAATTTAAAACGAGAAAGTTTTGGTCTAGGCTGAAGATTTATTGAAATGTAAGCGATTTCACCTACAGTTTTCTCTAATTTAATTTTAACATCTGAGAAAAGACCTTCATCCCAAAGGTTTCTAATTGCTTTTGTTATTTCTTCACCAGGAATAACAATTTTAGAACCTTGTTTCAGTCCAGCTATTAATTTTATGGCTTGGTGATCGAAGTTATCTGCACCATTTATAGAAATTGGTCCAATTTCATAAGTTTGCGGAGTTTCATAATCAATAGTTTGTCCAAATGTAAAGGTGGACAATAGGATTGATAAAAATACGATCGTAAATTGTCTCATATTATTTTTTCAATTGTTCTGATACTTGACCGAAACGTCTTTCTCTATTTTGATAATCTAAAACAGCCCTAAAGAGATCTTCTCTTTTGAAATCTGGCCATAAGGTATCGGTGAAATATAATTCAGAGTAAGCGATTTGCCAAAGCATAAAATTACTTATTCTACATTCTCCTGAAGTTCTAATCAACAATTCAGGATCTGGAATATCATTGATACACATTTCATTTGAAAAAGCTTTTTCATCAATGTCTTCCGACTTCAATGTTCCTGCTTCAACTTTCTGTGCTAATCTTTTTGCTGCATCGACAATTTCCCATCGTGCGCTATAGTTTAAGGCTAAAATAAGATCGAGTGAATTGTTTTTTTCTGTCGCAACCATTGCGCTGTTCAATTCATTTCTACAAGCATCAGGCAGTCTTGACTTATCACCAATACTTCTGAGTCTTATATTGTTCTCATCTAGCTCTGAAACTTCATTTGAAATAGTTTCCACCATCAAATTCATCAGTCCATCTACTTCTTCCTGAGGGCGGTTCCAATTTTCCGTAGAAAAAGCGTATAATGTAAGGTGGCGAACACCAAGGTCAACACAAGCTTTTAAAACTTCTCTTACAGCTTCTACTCCAATAGAATGCCCAAATAAACGCACTTCACCTTGTTGTTCAGCCCAGCGACCATTCCCATCCATAATGACGGCAATATGTTCTGGACATTTCTCAAGATTTATTTTAGTTAATAGACTCATTATATTTTACAAGACGACGAATTTACAATAACAAAAACGATTTTTACACAAAAATCAAAAGAACCTTAACGTAGTTTAACACCTCGTATTGTTTTAAATCTTCAATTTTTTAAAACCTAGGTCAGGGTTAGACCTTTTCAACTGAACCACTAGGGACTAAAAATGCCATAGGTTCATTTGAGAATAAAATTCTATATCTAGCGAAATATTTAGATATTAGCCATTAGACTATTTGTCTTTTTTCTAACATCAAAATCTAATGTAGGATATAAAGGTTTTTAGAAGCTAAAGCTAGATACACTAAAGTGCGCAGTTTTAACTAATTCTGAGACCAATAAAAGCAAGCATTCCCTTAACAAGTTATAACAAGAAAAGGGAATTGCTTTATACAACTCCCTTTTTCAATATTTATTTTAAGCTTAATCTGCAAGTACGATAATTTTATCATTTTGCATCTCCATTACTCCGCCATTAATTGTCATTCTAATAACACGAGAGTTAGATGAATCTGGTTCAAAAGAACCTGAAAACTCATCAAAATCTGTTTCATGATTTGCTATGTCAACTTTAATTTTACCTTCAATAAGTGAAGATATAATTGGCGCGTGTCCTTTTAAAACTTGGAATGCTCCGTCGATTCCTGGGAAACGAACAGCATCAACCTCGCCTTCGAACATTTTTTTCTCTGGAGTAATAACTTCTAACCACATAGATCTATCGTTTTAAACTTCAGCAAGCATTTTTTCACCTGCTTCAATTACATCATTAATATCTCCTTTCAAGTTGAAAGCTGCCTCTGGATACTTATCAAGATCACCATCAAGAATCATATTGAATCCTTTAATTGTATCTTGAATATCTACCAATACTCCTTTCAAACCTGTAAATTGCTCAGCAACATGGAATGGTTGAGACAAGAAACGTTGCGTACGACGTGCTCTGTGTACAACTAATTTATCTTCCTCAGAAAGTTCATCCATACCTAGAATCGCAATAATATCTTGAAGTTCTTTATAACGTTGCAAAGTAGATTGAACTCTACGTGCACAGTTATAGTGCTCATTTCCTAAAATAGCAGCAGAAAGAATACGAGAAGTAGAATCTAACGGGTCAACCGCTGGATAAATACCTTGTTCTGCAATCTTTCTTGACAATACTGTTGTAGCATCCAAGTGAGCAAATGTATTTGCTGGAGCCGGGTCAGTTAAATCATCCGCAGGTACGTATACCGCTTGAACTGAAGTAATCGAACCGTTCTTAGTTGAAGTAATACGCTCTTGCATCGCACCCATCTCAGTTGCCAACGTTGGTTGGTAACCTACTGCTGATGGCATACGTCCAAGAAGTGCAGACACTTCAGAACCAGCTTGTGTAAATCTAAATATATTATCGACGAAGAAAAGAATATCTCTTCCAGCTCCTTCACCTTCTCCATCTCTGAAGTATTCAGCTAAAGTAAGTCCAGATAATGCTACACGAGCACGTGCTCCTGGAGGCTCATTCATTTGACCATAAACGAAAGCAGCTTTTGACTCCTTCATTACGTTCATGTCTACTTTTGAAAGATCCCATTTTCCTTCTTCCATTGATTTCATGAAATCATCACCGTAGCAAATAATTCCTGATTCCAACATCTCACGAAGCAAGTCATTACCCTCACGAGTACGCTCACCTACACCAGCAAAAACTGAAAGTCCTTCGTATGCTTTTGCGATATTGTTAATCAACTCTTGGATCAAAACAGTTTTACCAACTCCAGCACCACCGAAAAGACCAATTTTCCCACCTTTAGAGTAAGGTTCAATTAAGTCAATTACTTTAATACCTGTAAATAAAACTTCTGAAGAAGTTGAAAGATCTTCAAATCGTGGCGCTTCTCTGTGAATTGACATTCCAACCGTACGGTCAGTTTCTGGCAATCCATCGATAGCATCTCCTACAACGTTAAATAAACGTCCTTTTACTTGATCTCCGATTGGCATTTGGATTGAGTCTCCAGTAGAGAACACCTCAATTCCGCGACTAAATCCGTCAGTTGTATCCATAGATACAGTTCTTACAGCATTTTCTCCTACATGAGACTGCACTTCTAAAACGACTCTAGTACCATCTGCTCTCGGCACATACAATGCGTCGTAAATATTTGGTAGCTCGACACCTTTTTCGAAGCTTACGTCAACTACAGGGCCTATCACCTGTAAAACTTGTCCTTTGATTCCCGACATTATTCTGTCTTTTAAGTTATTCAATTCGGGCGCAAAGATAGTTTATTTATTTCGTACCCGACGAATATTAAACTATTTTTTTCCACAATTGAAATATGATTGTTAATTACTTTTATTTCCTTAAACGAAGAATGAATTCCCCGACTTATTTAAACCATCTGTCAGCTGACGTATTTAATGCATTTATTTTAAAAACTCATTAGTCATGACCACCTGGCTGGCAACACCCTGGCAATGCAGACTGTGCTGACTGAACCGCTTGTACATCATCAGCATTATACCCTATTGCTGCAATTGTATTTCTAATTGTTTCTAATGATGTTTTGTTGGTATTGTATTTTACTTCTACAATTTTTGTATCCAAATCCATATTTGAATAAATGATTCCTGTCTCGAAATTCAAAACACCTTCTATTCTTTCTTTACAATCTCCACACTGTGCATTGGTTTGAATAAATGCTGTTGGTTTTGATGTCTCACCACTCTTTGACGTTGCGCAACTTGTTAACAAACTTATTACTGCGACGATTATCATTATTGAATTTTTCATATTTTTTTTTTATTTTAAACCATGGGATAAATCCCATGGCTGAGTTAAATCGTCCGTCAACTGACGGATTTTTATTATTTTCCTATGTCGAATCTAAAACCTGCGTAGACGTTTACACCGAAAATTGAAGAGTAGACTCTTGTAGCGTCGAATCTTTCACTGAACGGGTTTTCTGTGTCTATAATTGGATTGTCTAATCTGTAGTCCAATAAATTTTCTCCACCTAAATAGATTTCAAACTTTTTGAACTTATGCGTTATTTGTCCGGACAACATCGGAACAACTTCACTCGTATTGTTTGTTGTTAAGGTCCCATCTGGACGCATAACTTCAGGCAAACGTTGTGCTCCAAAGACAGAAAGCGTTAAATCATATAACCACCTGTGATTTCTTGATTCATAAGCGAAATTCACAAATCCACGGTGTGTCGGAACCATTAAAACAGAACTCAATACTCCGTTTGTTGTAGCACGAACATCTAAGAATTTATAAGCTGCTTTAATTTCGAAATGCTTTAAAGGTTCGAATTTAATATCTGTTTGGAAAACATTTGAAAAAGATTCACCGTTTAAATTCCCCATTCTGATATAGTCATTTGACTCATCTCTATCCACTACTAATTGATTTTCAAATAAAGTATGGTAAATATCTGCTGTCCAAGTTGCTTTTCTATTGAACAGTTTGAAATCCCACAACCAGCTAGCACCAAAATTCCATGAAACTTCCGGAGCGATATCATTATCAACATACCATGGAAGGTTTGTTGCCATCAAAGATAAATTATCTGTTACATAATTCGAAACGCGGAAACCTCTTCCTGCTGTTAAACGAATATCCATGTGTTCAGTTAGATCAAATTTATAATTTGCACGCGGCGTAAACTGCCAATCGTAAAGATTATGATAATCCGCTCTTGCTCCTAAAACGACAATTGATCTTGAACCTGTGAAAGTATACTCAGTAAAAACGCCTGGAACTATTTCTGTTCTGTTGAAATTTCTGATTGTTGTATCATTTGGAAGATTATCCTCCATAGTTTGAACTAAATCATCATAGACAAAGCTCAATCCTGATTTCAATTTGTGATTTGTATTTCCCAGAATAGTTTCATGCATTGCATTAACATATCCTCTTTTTTCGGTTGCATCCAAAGATCTGTTTCCAAAAACAGTATTCAACTCATTGTATTTCATATAATAAACTACACCAATTGAACTAAACAAATCTTCTTTAAATAAGAAACCTGTTTTACCAAAAACTTCTACGTTAGTGTTTCTAATTCCTACACCATAAAGTCCTTGACTTGATTGATTTTCATATCGGTTATACCCAACTTGCCCACCTTGTTGGTCTGAGTAACTCACTTTAGCACCAATTTGACCTCTAAAAAGTTCAGTTGCATATTTCCAACGGTTCATTAAGATGAGATTATCTCCTAGAGGCATATCCCTAAAACCGTCTTTATTTCTATCATTTTCAACCTTAACAGAAGCACCGTGTATAAACCAAGCAGAACTCCATTTATCATTCACTTGTTTTCCACCGTGGAGATTCAGCTCTGCACGACCTTGAATACTTCCATATGCATTTACAAAAAGACGTTCTATATTGTCTGGTTTATGATATTCTAGATTGATTAATCCCGCCATAGACTCATAACCATTGGTTACTGTTCCCGCACCTTTTGTAATTTGAATTGACGAAATCCATGTTCCAGGCACAGATGCTAACCCAAAAGCTTGGTCTAGATTATGCATAAAAGGAATGTTTTCGAATTGAAGTTGTGTATATCTTCCATTTAACCCCATCATTTGAATCCTTTTAGATCCTGAAACACCATCCGCTAGACTCACATCAACTGTGGCATTTGTTTCAAAAGATTCTGAGAGATTACAGCAGGCAGCTTTTCTTAATTCACCTTGCGTTAGATTTTCGACATTACGAGGATCTAGTCGAAGAACACTTGAATTGTCTCTTTTTGCTCTAATAACAACTTCTTCCGTTACAAATTCTGGAAAAAGTGTTATTCTGAGATTAACTGATTCGTTACTATTAATTATCGCAGTATCAGAATAATAACCAGACGCACGAATAATCAAAGTATCTACTGCATTGGCTCCTGCTTTAATAGAAAACTTTCCTTTTTCATCGGAAATATCTCCTTCTTTGGCATTTTTCAAAAATACTTCTGCACCAAATAAAGGTTCGGTATTTTTACCATCTATGTAACTGCTTATTGTTCCTTGGATACTTACTTTTTGTCCGTAAGCAAATCCACTCAATAGAATTACTAATAAAATTAAACTGTTTTTCATTTCTAATATAATTTGACCTATTTATTATTGAATATTTCATGTTGACGCTTTATTAAAAGGTCAAAACATGGAGAACAATAAATTCTAGATCAAATACATTTGGATAAGGGAGAGTCTTTCTAGGGTGGATAAGACAGGTGGTGCTTTATTTAAAGTTGAAACCTCTTTGAATTCAGGAATTGAAAAAAGAACTGAATTTGAAAAAGAATATGTGAAATTATTTACGAATTCAAATTTCACATCATTGGTTGCAAGATCTGTATCAATTTGATACATGCGCACATCACTTGTGCAACAATCTTCTTCAACTTTCAAACCCGATTCACTTGATGTTGCGCAACAATCATGAGCTGTAACAGCTTCTTCCGTTTCTTCTGGTTCGCAACCATGAGCAACGTCAACATAAACGCCATAGAACATTCCACCATGACTACAATAATGCTTGTAGACTGTTACTCCAGTAGTGCTCACGAAAAAAAGCGCTACGAGAAATAAAAGAAAAATGTTCGTTTTTTGTTTCACGATACGAAAATAAACATTTAAGTATTCATAATAAAACAAATAACTAGGAAATAACAAATGAGACTTAGATGGATGATTGGATTAATGATGAAGGATGGATGATGAATGATGAATTCGGGGAGGATGGGAAAGTTGATGAATGCTGTTTTTGATTGTTTGGAGTTGAATGTAGGGTGTTTTAATTCCTGCGGCGTGGAAATTGAGGGGTTTTTACCGCAAAGATTACAAAGGTTTTCGCGGAGATTGCAGAGTTTAATTCACCTGTTGTGGATGAGGAAGCAAAGAAAAAAGAACTGGGATATTGGAATAATGATGAATTCGGGGAGGATGGGAAAGTTGATGAATGCTGGTTTTGATTGTTTGGAGTTGGATATAGGGGTTTTAATTTCTACTGTTTAGGAATTGAGGGGTTTTTACCGCAAAGATTACAAAGGTTTTCGCGGAGATCGCAGAGTTTAATTCACCTGTGGTGGATGAGGAAGCAAAGAAAGAAAGATAATTGGTTGGCTTTCTTTGGCTATAAAATCAATGTATCTAAGTAATTAACGTGGATTTTTCATTTTCTTGTTTGAGTCGAGGGAGAGGGCTTTATAAATGATGAAAACTGCAAAATTAAGTTTACTCTTTTAGAGAATCGTAAATTATCAATTAAACAGAAAATAGAATCTTTCCATGAAATAAACATTAATCACTTATTCCTTGTTAACTTTGTAATTACAAAAACAAAGAATATGTCCAAGATACCGGTTACTATATATGCTGAAATGACACCGAATCCAAATACAATGAAATTCGTTGCCAACAATTACTTAATTGATCCTTCAGCAACAGCAGAATTCAAGACGCAACAAGAAACGAAAGGTTTTTCTCCATTGGCAGATGAGCTATTCTCTTTTCCTTTTGTTAAAGGAGTTTATTTTGCTAATAATTTCGTTTCGATTACTAAAGACGATACGCTAGCGTGGGATTACGTCCTCACAGAATTACGTGATTACATTCGTAATTATATCGCTGATGGAAAAATCGTTGTTATGAAAATACCAGAGGAAAGACCAGCTCCAGAAGCAGAGGACAAAACAATAGATACAACAAATTATTCACCATCTCAATTCGATGATACGATTAAAGATTTATTGGATCAATATGTTAGACCAGCTGTAGAGGGCGATGGTGGAGCAATTGAATTCAGAAATTTTAAAGAAGGTGTAGTTACTGTTGTGCTTAAAGGTGCTTGTTCTGGTTGTCCTTCGTCAACAAATACTTTGAAAGGTGGGATTGAACAGATATTGAAACAACACATTCCTGAGGTTACAGAAGTAATTGCAGAGTAATGGTTAGTTTTAATGTTTAATGGTTAACGGGCTTGACGGGTTAATAATTACAAATCAAAACCAAGACCATAAGTCATAGACTCGGGGATCTTGGATTAAAAAATTAACGATAAAAAAATGCGCAGTAGTTTTACTACAGCGCATTTTTTTATTCGTAATTCGTAATTCCCTTATGCGCAACCAATTACTTTGGTGCTAATCTATAAAGAATCAAGCCCAACACAGCGAATATTATGTTAGGAATCCATACCGCAACAATACTTGGGAAGCCAACATTTTCTGCTGCTACGGAGGTTACTTTCATTGCGAAAATGTAAATAAACGCTAAGAGTAAACCTACAGCTATGTTTACCCCTATTCCTCCTCTAGATTTCCTTGAGGAAACGGATAATCCGATTAGTGTGAGTACGTAGGTGGCAAAAGGAAAAGAAGTTCTTTGGTAGAATTCTATTTCATAATAAGCTATATCTGACGAACCTTTTTCTCTTTCTAACTTAATAAAATTCTTCAATTCAGTGTAGCCCATAGTTTGCACAACAGTGCTTCGTTGTGCCATTTCGCTTAGTTTGAATGGCAGAATGGTATCCAAATAATCCCCACTATTTTCTGGATAAATCAATTTATCGTTTGGATTTCCAATGTATCTGATATGATAATCATGTAAGCGCCAAACATCTGTACTATCGGGATTAAAGACTTGATTTGCCTTCAAGATAGAAACCAACTCATCTTTCTCATTTCGGTTTTCCATGACAAAACCTAATGCACGACTTTTATCAGATCTATATGAATCAAAATAGACTACTTTCTTTCCTGGAAATTCAGCAAAATAATCTAAAACCGTCCTTACATTTCTGTAATAATCTTCTTCAAATTGCAGGCGAACTTTATTTGATTCTGGTAAAACAATATGATTCAGTCCCAATGAAATCAGCATTAAGATTGTTGCTCCAATCATATAGGGTCTCAAAATTCTACGAAACGGTCTACCGCTATTCAACATTGGAATAATCTCGCTGTTTTGGGCCATTTTAGCTGTAAACCAAATTACAGCCACGAATACAATTAAAGGAGAAAACAGGTTTCCAAAGTAGATTATAAAATTGAAATAGTAATCAAATAAGATTGCACTCAGCGGAGCATCTTTTTCTATGAATTCCCCTACACGCTCGGCTATATCAAAAACCATTGCCAAAATCATGATCACTCCCAACATAAAGAAGAAAGTAACCAAGTATTTTTTAATGATATATCGATCGAGTATTTTGAGCATAAGTACTTAAAGTCTTTGTCCTAATTTTACAACCATCTTATTTTTCCATTCTGTGAATGTTCCATCGATGATTCTTGTTCTTGCTTCTTTCATCAACGCCAAATAAAACGCTAAATTATGAATTGACGCAATTTGTAATCCTAAACTTTCTTTTGTTCTTACAAGATGTCTTAAATAAGCTTTCGTATAAAAAGTATCCACAGAAGAAGTTCCGTTTGGATCTATTGGAGAAAAATCTTTTTCCCACTTCTTGTTTTTAATATTTATAATTCCTTCACTCGTAAACAACATTCCGTGTCGGGCGTTACGTGTAGGCATTACACAATCAAACATATCGATTCCAAGTGCAATACACTCTAATAAATTAATTGGTGTACCGACTCCCATCAAATAGCGCGGTTTTTCTTTTGGCAGAATTGCTGTTACAACTTCTGTCATAGCATACAATTCCTCAGCAGGCTCTCCAACAGAAAGTCCACCAATTGCATTTCCTAAAGAATCAGTATCCGCGATATATTTCGCCGATTCTTGTCTTAAATCCGTATAAACACTTCCTTGAACAATTGGAAATAAAGCTTGTTCATAACCATATTTTGGTTCTGTGTTATTCATCTGCGTAAAACATCTATCCAACCAACGGTGCGTCATTTTCATTGAACGTTTCGCATATTGGTAATCGCATGGATAAGGTGTACATTCATCAAAAGCCATTATGATATCAGCCCCAATTGAACGTTGAATATCGATTGCTCTTTCTGGCGTAAAAAAGTGATAAGAACCATCTACATGTGATTGAAACTTCACTCCTTCTTCAGTAATTTTACGAGAACCAGACATTGAATACACTTGATAACCTCCACTATCCGTCAAAATTGGACGATTATAGTTCATGAATTTGTGCAATCCACCCGTTGCCTCTAAAACTTCTGTTCCAGGGCGAAGAAATAAATGATATGTATTTCCCAAAATGATTTGGGCTTTTATTTCGTTTTCGATTTCGTGTTGGTGAATTCCTTTTACAGAACCTACTGTTCCTACAGGCATAAAGATCGGAGTTTCAATCTCGCCATGGTCTGTAACCAACTTCCCAGCTCTTGCCTGAGAGTTTTTATCTTGATGTAATAATTCGAAGTGCATAAAAATGTTGAAAAATAAAAGCACAAAGATAACGGTATTTAAACAAGTGTGCCATATTTGCATAAAACTATAAAAAATGGATTCTATTCCTGATTTTTCTGATCTTCTACAAAGCATTGTATCTATTGTACTATGGGCAATGGCTTTTATTCAGCTTTTTTGGATATTTTTCTTTTACAGCAGGATCGCTTTTCACCGAGAAAAAGCTACCAATATAGAGAAACTACCTCCCGTGAGCATTGTAATTTCTGCAAGAAATGAAGAGGATAATCTTTTTGAACTACTTCCATTTATTCTAGAGCAAGAATATGATAAATTTGAAGTAATTGTCGTGAATCATCAATCGACTGATAACACAGCTTACATTCTAAAAGCATTTGAAAATAAATATTCACACTTAAGAGTTATCCATCTTGAGCGCAATCATCACCTTGCAATGGGGAAAAAACTTCCATTAACGTTAGGTATTAAAGGGGCTAAGTATGATCATTTATTGCTCACAGATGCGGATTGTAAACCATCCACTAAACTTTGGCTAAAATCCATGGCAGGTCAATTTACAGAAAAAAAAGAAATCGTTTTAGGATATGGCCCTCATAATTCAGCGCCAGGATTACTCAATCGATTTATTCGATTGGACACTTCAATGATTGCTTTGAATTACTTGTCTTATGCAAAAGCAGGCATTCCTTACATGGGAGTTGGTCGAAATTTAGCCTATTCAAAAGAGCTTTTCTTAAAAAATAGTGGCTTTAAATCTCATTACTCAATTTCATCAGGAGATGATGATTTATTTATTCAAGAAGTTGCTAGAAATAGAAACTACAGTATTTCATTGTCTCCACTTAGTTTTTGCTATTCAGATGGGAAAGATACATGGTCAAAATTATTTATCCAAAAATCTAGACACTACGGCACATCTAGTCGCTACTCACTTTTCAAGAAACTATTGTTAGGAATATATCCGTTAACACTGATTTTACTAGCGATAACTTTAGTTACTTTGATAGCTATTGGTGGTATGACATGGATTTCATTGGGAGTTGTTGCCCTAGTTTTCATTTCTAAGTGGATTATTTTCGGTTTGGCTATGAAAAAACTAGAACAACCTTCTTTTGTTTGGACGATTCTGTTGTGGGACATGATTTATGTGCTTTTTACTCCAATATTATATTATACCTCTGCAAAAACAACAGGGACAAAATGGAAGTAGGAAACAACTTATCAGAAAAAGGTCAGAAGGATTTAATTATTGTAAATCGTGCAAAAATAGGTGATCAAGCTGCTTTTGCGGAATTGATGACCCGTTATCGTGAGCCTGTTTATTTTATGCTTTTAAAGATGATTAAAAACACTGATGATGCAGAAGATCTTACCATTGAAGCATTCGGAAAAGCCTTCAATCGCATTGAACAATATGTTCCAAATTATGCATTTAGTACTTGGTTATTCAAAATAGCTTCCAACAACTGCATTGATCATATTCGTAAGAAAAGAATCTCTTTAACTTCAATTGATCACATGTACACCAATGAAAATGGTGAATCTGTAGGCATGCAAGTTGATGGCGGATTCTTAGATCCAGAGGAAACCTTTATAAAACAACAGAAAGTAAAGGCGATGCGCGATATTGTGGATCGTTTAAAACCACGCTACAAAGAACTTATCATTAAAAGATATTTTGAAGAATTGTCTTATGATGAAATTGCTGAGGAATTAGACTTGCCTTTAGGGACTGTGAAGGCTCAATTGTTTAGGGCCAGGGAGTTTTTGGCTAATGTTATGAAAAAGACGCGTGACACTATATGATTTCTGTTTATAAAGTCCACTATGTGTGCCTTGATAGAGAACTTTCTAATTCAGAAATTTAGCTGAAAGATTTAAGAATTCAAAGATTCAAATATTGGAGGATTCAATGATTCAAGAAATCAAAGATTCATGTTTCGGGAAAATATTAATCGAAGTTGCAATGTAGGGACGTTTTGCAAATCGTCAGTACCAATGCAATTAGGATTCAAGAATTGAAAAAACATCTTTTAAAAGTTTATTTTCTAAACGCAGTAGATTACGGATATTTAATTGATGTTTGAATTAACAAGAATGCTGGATTATACTATTTTTGCAATATGGAAATGATTAAAAAATACTTCCCGAAATTAACAGAAGATCAAATCTCTAAATTTGAGCGATTAGGTCCACTTTATGAGGAATGGAATCAGCAAATCAATGTGATTAGTAGAAAGGACATGGATCAATTTTATGAGCGACATGTTTTACATTCTTTAGCGATTGCGAAGGCTATCCGTTTTAATCCAGGAACCAAAATTCTTGATGTTGGCACAGGAGGTGGATTCCCAGGGATTCCTTTGGCTATAATGTTTCCTGAATGTAAATTCCATTTGGTAGATTCAATTGGAAAGAAAATTAAGGTTGTAGAGGCAGTTGTAGAAGCTTTGGAATTAAAAAATGTTCACTTTAGTCATAAGAGAGCTGAAGAAGTTAAGGATAAGTATGATTTTATCGTGAGTAGAGCGGTTACTAAAATGCCGGTTTTCATTTCATGGGTGAGAAAGAAAATAAATAAAAAGCACAACAACGCTCTTCCAAATGGAATTCTTTATCTTAAAGGAGGTGATCTGACTGAGGAAATGAGCACAGTTCAGACTTTTCATGAGTATTTCGATATTCCTGAATATTTTGAAGAGGAGTTTTTTGAGACGAAGAAGGTTGTTTATGTTCAAGTTTATTAGGGTGGTTATGTAAGGGGTGATTTGCAAATCACCCTTACAAAATCTTCTATACAAAATCTCCCGAACACATTCACCTGTGCACAATCATACTAACCCATAAAAAAAGACCGTCCACTACAGACAGTCTTCAAGTATTTTAACCAAGATTCTACTTATATATCATCTGGCACAGACATCTTCTGTAATTTCTTTCTTTTTGGTTTCAACTTATCAATAAATACAACTCTTAGTTTCTCACGGTCTGCATTAATAATCATTTCAGAGATTCCATTAGTTACTGAAGCTGGTTCGCCATTTAAGTTGTGAAACTTTTTATCATAAAGTTCTTCACTATTATCATCATAGTAATAAAAAATAGCACTCACATATCCATTTTCAACACGCACTTTTCCACGAACACAGAATACTTCCTTCCCTTCGAAAAAAGAAATCATTACGTTTCTATAAATGTTATCTGATATTGTGTAAGCACCACGTTCCTTAAACGCTTCATCATATTTTTCAAAACAATTCAACTCTTTTTCTTCCTCTTCTTGTGCAAAAGTGTTTCCAACACTAAAAAGTAAAAAAGCTGATATCGCAAGTAATAAAGTTTTTTTCATTCTGTAAAGTTTAGCAAAGTTTTAACTCGGGATTTCAAATATAATAAAATGCTTCAATTCAGATGATGTTTATATTTTATTTTTTCTAATTTTGAACTTAAAGCAGGAACCATGAAACAAATAGCAGACCAATTCAATGAAGCACTAGAAACTTTAAAGAAATTCAACACTGAAGAGAACTATAGCGCCATTGCATCTGCAGGTAACATATTAGTTCAAAGTTTTAAAAATGAAGGTAAAGCGATCAGTTGTGGCAATGGTGGCTCTATGTGTGATGCGATGCATTTTGCTGAAGAATTAACAGGGCGCTATCGAAACAATCGTCCATCAATCGGTGCCGTTTCCATTTCCGACCCATCTCATATAACCTGTGTTGCAAACGATTACGGTTATGAATATATTTTCTCTCGTTTTGTAGAAGGTGTAGGAAAAAAAGGAGATGTCTTATTGGCTATTTCCACCAGTGGAAACTCCGGAAACATCCTTAAAGCAATTGAAGTAGCTAAAGAAAAAGGAATGAAAGTTATAGGATTAACCGGAAAAGACGGCGGCAAAATGGCGGGGTTGTGTGATGTGGAAATTCGTGCACCATATGCGAACTATGCAGATCGCGCTCAGGAAATTCACATTAAAGTGATCCATAGCTTGATTGATTACATCGAAAGGAATTTGTAGGGCGACATAAAATCACCCATGCAAAAATCCCTCTAAAAATAAATCTTTGTTCTTTATTTTGTTGCTGCCCATTTTCTAACTTCTGTTCGAAACCATTCGTCAGCGGCATCAGTCCACTTGTAATTATCTCTTACATAAGAAACTGTGTCTTTTTCGATGTCTGTGTAAGCATCACCGTCAATTACTGCTTTAAATAATTGTGCAGCATCATCTTTTGAGAGTCTACCATCTCCTGCACCAGATGTTAACTTTTCAGCTAGTTCTAATAACTCACCATCATACTTTTTTCCGTCAATTGTTTTGTAATAACCCATTTTATTTATTTTAGTTTCTTAAAATTAATGAAAAGTTTTGACTTTTAAAAGACAAACGGGCGAAGAGTTAGTGTAAGGGCGATTTACTAATCGCCCTTACACTAATCGCCCTTACACTAATTACAATTATCTTTTTACAGATTTGATCTTTTTTTTCAATTGTAACATCTGATGTCAATTATTTCACTATATTAATTTAGAGTTATGAGGCATTTTATAGAATAAAGGCATCATAATTTTTAGAATAGTTACTTAAAACCTAAATCAATATGTTAGTCAAATCATTTGGCAGCGCCGTATTCGGCATTGAAGCCACCACAATCACAATCGAAGTAAATATCGATAAAGGAATCAGTTTTATTTTAGTCGGACTGCCAGATAGCGCAGTAAAAGAAAGTCAGCAAAGAATAAAAGCAGCACTTTCTAATAACGGCTATAAATACCCCATGAAAGAAATCACAGTGAATATGGCACCCGCTGATATTCGCAAGGAAGGCTCTACATTCGACCTTCCCATTGGAATTGGAATTATGGCAGCCAGCGAACAGGTTAAAACAGAATCTTTGCCAGATTATATTTTGCTTGGTGAATTATCACTCGATGGAAGTTTACAACCAATGAAAGGTGTTTTACCAATTGCTTTAAAAGCGAAAGAAGAAGGATTCAAAGGAATAATTCTGCCGCTAGAAAATGTTAGAGAAGCAGCCATTGTGGATGGAATAGATGTTTACGGAGCATCAACGATTAATGAAGTAATTACTTTCCTAAATGAAGGAAAAGGATTAGAACCCACAAAAATTGATATCAGACAAGAGTTCTACAATAAACTGGATGAATTCACCGTGGACTTCCGCGATGTGAAAGGTCAGCAAAACATCAAAAGAGCATTCGAAATTGCTGCATCAGGTGGACACAATGTAGTCTTGATCGGACCTCCAGGAGCGGGTAAATCAATGTTAGCTAAACGATTACCAACTATTCTACCTCCAATGAGTATTAATGAATCATTGGAAACTACGAAAATTCATTCAGTGGCTGGAAAAGTAAATGCTGGTGCGGGATTAATAACAGAAAGACCATTTAGAAAACCTCATCATACAATTTCCGATGTCGCTTTAGTTGGAGGAGGAAGCTATCCACAACCCGGAGAGATTTCTTTGGCGCACAACGGTGTTTTATTTTTGGATGAACTTCCGGAATACAAACGTTCAGTTTTAGAAGTTATGCGTCAACCGATTGAAGATAGATATGTAACGATTTCAAGGGCAAAATTCACCGTAGAATATCCAGCAGGATTTATGTTGGTTGCTGCGATGAATCCTTGTCCTTGTGGTTATTATAATCACCCAGATAAAGATTGTGTTTGTGCTCCTGGAATTGTCCAAAACTATTTGAATAAAATCAGTGGTCCACTACTCGACCGAATTGATTTACATGTGGAAGTTACTCCTGTTAGCTTTGATGAGTTGGCTTATCACCAGCCCGATGAAGGCAGTAAAGACATTCGAGAAAGGGTTATTAAAGCGAGATTAATTCAGGAAGAACGATTTACAGAATCCGAAGAAACACATTGTAATGCACAAATGTCGAGTAAGGAATTACGTAAATATTGCAATATTGACGAAGCATGTAATGCAATTTTAAAACAAGCAATGGACAGATTAGGACTTTCTGCAAGAGCTTATGACAGGATATTAAAAGTTTCAAGAACAATTGCGGACCTGGAGAGAGCGGAAGGAATAACTACAGCACATATTTCTGAAGCCATTCAGTTTAGGAGTTTAGATCGGGAGGATTGGGCTAAATAATTGACAATGGATAATTGATAATTGATAATTAGTTTGACTCGTGTTTTAATGATGCATTGGCTAGGTAATAGTAAATTCTACTGCCCATTTCGTAAGCTTGGCAATTTCACAAGCTGATAAAATTATCAATTGTTAATTGTCACTTATCAATTAACAATTGAACGCTTTTCAAAGTTAGTTGTACAAGGTGGAAATTAAACAACTAGAATTATGAAAAAGTTATTATTATCCGGGTTATTTGCAGCGCTATTTATTGGTGGAGTTCAATCACAATACAATGCAGCGGCAAAACAAAATGTTATAAACGAAGAGGTGCAGGTTGAAAGATACGATGCAGACACCAAAGAGTATAAAATTGTTACAGAAACAAGAGAGGTTGAAGCTGATACTTATGGAAATGCTGAGGGGAATCAATATGATTTAGCTGTTGATGGTGCTTTTGAAGGTCAAACAATTGCCGTATTACATTTATATACTGGTGAAGGATTTGATTTTTCTTTACCAACTGCTTCATTAAAAGAAAAAGGATTCTCTGTTTATCGCTGGATCAACAATCCTCCATCTCCAGAAGCTTTAGATTCAGCCTTGGCTAAATCTTGTCAATTGTGGATTATTTCTTCAAGTGTTAGAAAGTTGAATTTAGAACATGCTGATGTCATTAAGAAATATTTTGACAGCGGAAAAGGTGTTTATATCTGGGGAGATAATCAACCGTATTATGCCGATGCAAATTTTATTGTGAATCATTTGATAGGAAATAAAATGGAAGGAAATGTTATGGGAGATCAAACTGTTGGCCTTTTACAAGACGGAAGTAAGTCTGGAATTATGCCAAATCACTTAATCACCACTGGACTTCAGAACATTTATGAAGGAATCACAATTGCGACAATTGATGCACATAAAGATTTAACTCCAATTATTTACGGATCTGCAGGAAACATGGTTACTGCGGCTTATGAAAAAGATGGAAAGCGTCTTTTGGTAGATGGAGGGTTTACTCGTTTATTCTTAAAATGGGACACTGCAGGAACTGGTCGTTATGTTAAAAACGCAGCCGCTTGGTTAGTTAACTATGAGCGTTTTGGTGATGCTGTTTTGGCAGAGAAAGAAGGAAAGTAATTATGAATTACGAATTCATCACTGGTAATCTAATATCTATAGCAGAACCACGAGTTGCAAACACGTAGCAGCCTTAAAAGCTATAATAAGGCACGCTCGGAGCAAGATTAGGAAAAAGTAAAAAAAATTTGACAACGAATTAAACATAAAAGATTATGAAAGAATTAATATTATCTGGATTATTTGCAGCTCTATTTATTGGAGGAGTTCAATCACAATACAATAAAAGTGCGGGTCAAAACATTGTGAGCGAGGACGTGAGCAGATCTGTTTATGACGAGCAAACACAAACGCATAAGATTGTTACTGAATCTAGAGAAGTTAGCGCTGACAGTTATGGTAATGCTGCGGGAAACCAATATGATTTAGCTATTGATGGCGCTTTTGAAGGTCAAACGATTGCAGTATTGCATTTCTACACTGGAGGAGGATTTGATTTTTCTTTACCAACTGCTTCATTAAAAGAAAAAGGATTTTCGGTTTATCGTTGGATAAACAATCCTCCATCTCCTGAAGCATTAGATTCTGCATTGGCCAAATCTTGTCAATTGTGGATTATTTCTTCCAGTTCACAAAGGCTGAATTTGGAACACGCTAAAGTAATTAAAAAGTTTTTTGATAGCGGAAAAGGAGTTTATCTCTGGGGAGACAATCAACCTTACTATGCTGATGCCAATTTCATTGCAGACCAATTGATAAATGCTAAAATGAATGGTGATATACCAGGGGACAAAACTGTAGGTATTTTACAAAACGGAAGTAAATCGGGGATAATGCCGAATCATTTAATCACCACTGGGCTTCAAAATATTTATGAAGGTGGTACTATTGCGACAATTGCAGATCATAAAGATTTGACACCAATTGTTTATGGATCGGCAGGCAATCTTGTCACTGCAACTTATGAAAAAGACGGAAAAAGATTAATTATTGACGGTGGATTTACACGCTTGTATTACAAATGGGATTCAGCAGGAACAGATCGATATGTTAAAAACGCAGCGGCTTGGTTGGTGAATTATGAGCGATTTGGTGATGTTGTGTTGGCTGAGAAAGAAGGAAAATAATTATGAATTACGCATCTTTCAATTACGAATTAGTTCCGGAGAATAACTTATATGAGATTATGACAGATTAAATTATATTCTACAATTTACAGTGAATTGATAATTTTCAAAACGCCCAAAGTGATGTAGCCTTACATTTCTTTGGGTGTTTTGTTTTTCTGAAGTTAGATTAGGACTTTATTTGATTTTAAAACAGAAAAACCTTCGTATTTAGCTCAATTTCATTATGTTTGTTAAGCACATGTACTTATTGGAATTATTGTAATCTAAAATTTGCTTTAATTCTAGTGTTGGTAAATCAACTTTACACTTATGAAATTATTTATTCCGATAGCATTTCTAGTCAGTTTTCTGACACTTGGCTTTTCTGCTAATGGACAAGTAATGATTAGTCAATATATAGACACAGACTCAGGATCAACTCCAAAAGGGATTGAGGTTTATAATCATAGTGCTACTGCAATTGATTTTTCGGTTCAGAACCTGGAGGTTTTCCAAGGCTCCAATGGAGACCCTTGTGCCAGTCTATCCGGCGCTAAAATAACTTCTGGGACCTTAGCTCCAAATGAGGTCTGGGTAATAGGCACACCAGATTTAATAACGGCATCATCCACTGGAAGTAATTTAGGAGGAGCAACAACCTACGGCTTTAATTTCAATGGCAATGATGCGATAGAGTTATATCTCGATGGAGTTTTAATGGATGTAATTGGAGAGTGTGGAGTTGATCCTGGGACAAGTTGGAGTGGAAACGGTGTTAGCACTGCTGATCAAAATATTTCAGTAAAACCTGGAATTTGCTCTGGTTCAACAGTTCCATTAACTGACCCAAGCTTAAGATTTGAAACAACTTCCAATGGAGGCATCGCAACAGGTTTTGGAGATGCTCCGGGATGCTCTCCACTTTTTATCACGACAACTTTTACACCAACAACTTTTACAGTCGATTGTACCACAAGTTATACAGGAACAGTTTCCTTCAATTCGAATGGTGACTATAACTCTGGTAATACTTTTAGTGTTCAAATTTCTGATTTAAGTGGTTCTTTTTCAAACCCAACAGTTATCGGTTCAATCAGCCTGAGTGGAACAGATCCTTCTAATTCAATTTCCATAACAGTACCTGCTAATTACTATTCAGGAACAGGATACCGAATGAGAGTTGTGAGCACAGACCCAATAGTTAATGGCTCAAATAATGGACATGATATTGAAATAATAAATTCTTCTCCTTGTAACCCAACCATTCCTGATTTTGGAGGGATTTTACTTAACGAATTTTCTAATGGTCCAGTTGGTTCACAAGAATATTATGAATTAATTGTAGCTGGAGAGTGTGGCGGAACTACCGATATTAGAGGTTACATAATTGATGACAACAACGGAGATTTTGGATCAGGAGGTATTGCTCCGGGTCATCTAAAAATAAGCAATCATACGCAATGGAGCAATATTGCCGTAGGTTCTATCATTGTAGTCTACAACTCTTCGGCAAGTGAAAGAAATCCTCATATATCCGCGGATGATTTAACTGACTCTGACGCTGATTTAGTTTATATTATTCCATTCAACGACCCAACTTACTTAATCGTAGCCAATGAGTTTCCTAATTCATCCGATAATTCCTACAGCCCCGATGTGGATCCTCCAGTCTCCTTAACTAATTTTACAAACAGAATTGGATTTAATAACATTGCTGATGTCGCCCAGACAAGAAAACCAAACGGCGATTATTTTTTCGGAATTTCTTATGGTATGGGGAACACAGGCGGAGTTGACAACACCAAAATCAGCAATTCAGATTTAACAGAGAAAAACGTTTACTTCAATTCAGGGGATTTCAGAAATATAAATAATTGGAGTATAGGGGACGCTACTAATGATGGGGCCACAACTGATGAAACTCCAGGAGCGGCAAACAACCCAGCAAATCAAGCATGGATTGATATGCTGAGGTCTTCTACGGGAAGCTGTGGACTGGTAGCATTACCTGTGAAGATGTTGAAATTCGAAGGAGAATTCAATAATAGAGAAGTCGATTTATACTGGAAAACAGCAACGGAGCTCAACAATAACTATTACGAATTGTTTCACTCAAAAACTGGCTATGACTTCAAGTCCATTGCCCAAATTGATGGACATGGAACTGTTAATTCACCAAAAGAATATAGTTTTAAGCATAGAAACTCTAGTTCTGGGATTCATTACTACCGATTGGAGTCAGTCGATTATGATGGTAAAACTCATGATAAAGGAACTATTTCAGTTCAAATCGAAAGAGACGAAATTCATTATGATTCCAATACACAAACTTTACATTTCCCAGGCAAAGGTGAGTATCATGTTTATTCAACTTCGGGTCAAAAAGTTTTTAAAGTAGAAAACAAAGCGCAAATTCCTTTCTCTAAAAAAGGATTCTTCTTGGTTTATAATGTAGAAAGTGGAGTAGTGACGAAGATTGTTATCTAATTAGTCTTTCCAAGAAAACCCCAAATACTGTGTTATGCTTGTTTTGAATTACAGTCCCATCGGCAAGTTCTGCACATCGCAGGGCATCGCATCTGTAAAGATAAACCCCTAACAATTAAAAACTTAACAAACCTTGCCTTTGGGATTTTCTTATCAAAGACTTGAAAAACCCTAGTTTTCATGCTGACATAATTATCAATTTTTAATTATCAATTGTTATTTAATCAAGATCCTAATTGGCTCCAACTCTGTGTTTGGAAAGACGATTAAATACGTTCCTTTCTGTAAATAAGTTTCATTAATGTAAAGCTGTTTCACTCCCTTTTCCAGCTTAATGTCCTGCGTTGAAATTACTCTTCCAGTCATATCCAGTATTTGCATTTCTGTTTGTACTGAGTTTTCTGTCCAGACAATTTCTAGGGTGAATTCTCCATTTGATGGATTCGGGTAAACATTAATATTGTTTTCACTCATTCCACAAGAAACACTCACTGCATCAAAAACTTCCATTTTACCATCGAAATCAAGTTGTGATAAACGATAATAAGTAATGCCATTCGATGGGTTTTCATCTACTTCACTATAATCGATATAATAATTAGAGTTTCCAGCAGCCTGAGTATTAGCAACAGTTCTCCAATTTACCATATCACGACTTTTTTCTACTGTGAAGTGTGATGAATTTGTTTCACTTGCTGTACTCCAATTTATATTTATCCTATTTTCATTTTCAGGACAATCCACTTCGAATGAGGTTAGGGTAACAGGAAGAGGATTACCTGGTCCACCACCAAAACCAAAGTTTGACCAGCCTGAGACTCCCGAGCGAGAAACAACAGGTGAAGAAATTGAACCAGTTGTGGCCTCATGAGAACCGGGACAGAACCAGTTAGGACTATTTGTAACTACCCGTTTGAGCAAAGTTAATTTCAATAAATCGGTAACTGTTAGATACCCTTCCCCTGTACAAGAAATTGTATAATCACCATCCGTTAATTTACCAGATTCATTTTCTATTTTCCAAAATCCTTGATCTTCTGCAGTGGTAACATCAAAACCTGCTCCATTAGTATTCCCTGCAAAAATAGGTAACCCATCATAAGTCATGGGAGCTCCAATATACTCCACTGTTAAATGTCCACCATGACTTGGGGCATTATCAAATTCAATTTTCGTATTCCTATTTTTTACACCAAATTCATTATATCCAATCGGAAAAAGACTTGAAGAGTTTCCTGAATTTGTTCCATCGAACCAACGGCGCATTTTCCCAATTACAAATCCGCTTGTGTGCGATAAAACTCCTTTTTGAATTGTGGACAAACCAAGCTCTAAAACATTACTACTAGAGAAAATATTTCCATTTGTCATTATCAACTCATTTTGGATTTTTAAATCACGATTCATTATGACACTTCCTCCTGATTTATTTACAATCACCTTGTACAAACCTATGGCTCCACTTCCGGAAATGTTTTGATCAGAAGTTCCGGTAATTCGCAAAATTCTTTCTGTCGTACCGCCAAGAAGATCTAATTCACCATTGACCGTAGCATTACCTTTCAGTTCAAAACCTGAACCAAAGACGGTTGAATTTGCATTTCTATTTATTAATTTTGAATCAGTAGCAATGAACAGGTTTCCAAGTATCAACATTGGCTGGGTGTTAAAATTTACATTACTAACAATACAACCTGATATTCCATTAACACCTATAATAAAATCACCCTTTACAGTTGTAAATCCACCAGTACTTCCATCAAACAGGCTACCTACTGTATTCCAAGAGTAAGCAGAATTTGTTGTGTTTTCAAAAGATAAATTGGGATAAAAGAAATTAACTGCACCCACACTTGGATTGCCATCACCATTATATCTATAAATCCAGTTTGCAGAAGCAGGAATACTGCTCATTCCACCTTCATAATTATCTCTATACAGGGAAACCGCACCAGCGTTACTTTTAATCATCTTTCCACCACCTCCTAACTCCCAAGTTGTCCCGGAAGAAAAGGTTAAAGAATTAGAACTATTTGCTCGGTCATACAGCGTCCCATTTACAATTAAATCGGCACCTGAGACACTATCATTTATGGTTAATTTAGAAGAAGGAGATATTTCTAAAGTTCCATTTGTTTCGATCGTTACTTTATCAATAGTTATTTCATCAGCTCCAGATAAATCATAAATAATATACGCACCACCTTGAATAATAACTTGAGAAGAATTATTTTCACGAGGATAGGTACAAGCCGCGGAATAATTAGTGAAATCTGTTGACATTTCCCAATTTGTATAATCAGACCAATCCCCATTTGCTGAACTAATCGAACGATAAATAGGTTTTGAATCTATTTTAAACTGAGCTGCATTTGAAGCTAAACCACATGTACCGTTGCTTACTTCACAATAAAACTGAAAATCCATCAAGGCAAAGACGTCACCAGAAATAGTTAAGGTTGAAGTACTTTCTCCCGAAACGGTTCCCACACTGATATTAGTAGCATTTACATCTGACCAACCCGCCATAGTTGAGAGGTCATTGTATTTCCATTTATAACTTACTCCTGAAGTTGAAGAACTCACCGACATTGTAAGAGAACAATCTGATATATCAATAGGAGATGACGTGATGTCTATTACAGTTGATGGCGGTAAAACAAACGTACCTAAATCATCACAACTTTCAGAATTGGAAATAGTCCAATCGACAGGAATATAAGTATCTGAAGGAGCCACAACTCCAGTTCCTATATTCCTCAAAAGTGAGTATCCAATATTGTTTGGAGCATGAACTACATCAACTAAACCTCCGTTTTTAAATAAAGTTATCATATCGTTTTCATTAATTCCGCCTCCAGGTTCCGTAAAATCATAGCTAACACTACACGAGCTCCCTGTGCCAATATTTAGTGTATATACACTGTTTGCAGCGACAACACCAGTTAGGTTAATCGTTCTAGAATATATTGGTGACACCGCAATATCTCCAGCTCTTTTAACATCATAAACACCATCTAGTGCAATAGGATTAGCTGTTGGATTGAACAACTCAACCAACCATTCATTATTACCATTCGAGTCATATACCTCTGATATAAACAAATCTGTATACCCTGGATAATCAGTACACGTTCCATTATTTGTTATATACGTAAATGAACTGGCACTAACAGCCTCACATGAGGCAGCGTCAAACACATAAATACTCTCGCTCGTTCCTATTCCGGTAGGAACTTCCGCAATGATTGTATTGTCATCAACAACAGTGTAACTCAAGGAATTTATACTTCCAAATTTCACTTCGGTTGTACCTGTAAAACCGGATCCCGTAATTGTTATTAGTGTTTCTGCAGGACCAGATGCAGGCATAAAAGAGGATATTGAAGCAGATGGTGTACATATTGGAGGAGCAGAACCACAGAAAACTTGTACATTCTGCATATACCAAGGTGAAGTTGTGGAAGACGCCTTTCTAAAGCGAATAAACACTGTAGGACTTGAGGAGTAAGCACTTAAATCAACAGTACAATTTGTAGTTGAACTTGATGCAGTATTACCATGATAGAATGTTTCTATAATGGAGTATGTACCCCCTTGAGTTGTTGTCGAAACTTCTACATAAAGCGTCTTAGCACTAGTATTACCAGTTCTTCTTAAATCAAAAGTCAAGGAGTTAGGATTACTTAATGATAGGGTTGTTAACTCACCTGAATGAGATGCAAAATTAGCTTCATCAGAAGAGTATGTAATATTTGTATCACTCCAACCTGCAGGGGTTACAGTGAAATTAGCTTCATCCAAACAAGGCCCACTTACCACACTTAATGTTGCTGTGTTGGACAGGACATCAGAACAAGGAGAATTTGCAATCACATTAACACGGTACAGGTTACCATTCATAGCTAAAGATACTCCTGATAAATCTAGCGTCCCACTCACCTCTCCTGGCATAAATGACCAACTTCCTCCATTATCCGCAGAAACTTGCCATTGATATGAATTCGCATTAGTTGCGGTAACAGAAAAAGTAATATTTTGTCCAACGACATCAGATTGATCTACTGGATGGGTTGAAATAACCGGATTTTCAGAAACAGTAGGAGTCACAGTTAAAGGAGCTGACCAACAGTTTGCTGAACTCGAAAATGTTCTTAAATAAATTGTTGTAGAAGCCGGTACAGTTTTGGTCACATTCGCCGGGTCTGAAGTAGAAGTTCCTGAAGCAGATGTTTGCCAATATGTACTTTCTGTTCCAGAATTAGCAGTTGCTGCAAACTCTTTTGAACCACAAGATTGGGTAGAAGAAGGTAAAGAAGGCGTTGAAACAGAACAAGGAGCAGTAATATTTACTATATAATCCTTCGTCTCACCATAACTACTGTTAGATGCTGCACAAGCCTGAGTGTCATTTATTGATGAATCATCCCCTCCTCTAATTCTCATTCGTGTATTACCTAAAACCGCAGTTAGTGGTACAGTAAAACTTAATGTTACGGTACCATTTGATCCGGCATTTCCAGACATAAGCCCTTCTATAGGTTCAAAAGTTCCATTTTGATTAACATCTATCCAAACTCCAACATATTGATTGGCGTCATTTTCAACCGTAACGGATACATCTACGTTTCCACCAATAACAATATCCGGCACAGTAACTGAATTGTATAAAGTATAAAAAGGATCTGAAGATTTCGTAGAGGTATGGTTTAAACTTTCTAAACTAACATTTGAAAACCAATCATTTGAAAGCGTTCCTAAAGAATAGGTGGGAGTACAATAAACAATAGGCGGTGCAGTTAACCAAACATCACCTGACAAATCTATTTCTGGCTCATTAGCAGAAGCTACTCCTCCACCAGTAATTAAAACTTGATCTATATAACTATCGACAATTAAACCTGCTTTTAATCGGACGAAGATTGTTGTAGCAGTACCGTTGTAGGATGGAAGTTCAATATAATTACTAAAACCACTATTACTCGATAACGAAATTTCACAGTCATCAATAATAGTTGCTAATTCAACACTTGTTCCATCCAGATTAGTCCCTGATAATTCAAAAGACTGAACCCCCGAAGGACCATTTCCGACTACATAGTTTAAACCAGATAAAGAGGAAGGAGTGGCTGTTAAAGTTGGGACAGAAGGAGCAAGGCCCATTATAGATATGTCATCAATTCCTATACCGACGCTTCCTGTACCATCTAATGACTGGAACCTCAATCTGACTTGACTACCTGTGTAAGCAGTTAAATCAAAATTGGTCATAGGATTTAAATTATTATTATTTGGTGTTCTAGAACCTATAACAGACCATGCTCCGTAACCAACAGATATTGATACTGTAACAGTATTGGCAGCTGCATTAGACCCTCCAAAGGTTCTGGCTACGAAATTTAGCTCTTTGGCTCCATATAATGTAAAGTCCAAATCTGGAGTTATTGTTTCAGAATTTGAAGATAATAGCTTTAAATATGCGGTTCCGGATATTCCCGTATCAGTCCAACTTGAAAAACCACTTACTGAGGTCCTTGTAGGTGTAATTTGAGTCTGCCCCCAAACCCCATCCCCAATTAAAAAAAGCGACAACAAGGTTAATAGGAAACTGAATCGTTTCATTTTCATTTTTGTAGTGAACATGTTCATTTCTCATAGTTTAGCGAATCGAAGATATATTTAATTTTGATAAAAACCTAAAATAAAAATTACTCAGCAAGCTTATATTCGGATAAAAAGGTTTTGATTAATTCAATATGAATACTAAAACACTCTATTTTTCAATAAAACACTAACAAGCTGAAAATTAAAGTCATCAATATTAAATTACACTAGCATCCGAAAGTCGAGATTTTAAAATGTCGTCAGAATCCCATATTTTTGAGTTCGACTAAAAACTTTAAAAAAAATGGGACTCTTCAGACGAAACAAAAATAACAATAAACCACTTCTTAG